>ERZ773035.131-NODE-131-length-62530-cov-9.241120_pt1 | contig 62530 bp, 73 predicted proteins | sample MGYA00511487_ERZ773035 | MGnify/ENA primary metagenome ERZ773035 (study PRJEB29015, sample SAMEA2737985) | human oral metagenome | biome: human oral; feature: human-associated habitat; material: dental | place: China | collected 2024 ... | reverse complement strand
CCCCCTACCCCGCCGACCTAGACCACCTCGACGACATCCTCGCCCTCGGCAAAACCACCCTCCCGGAAGGCGCCATCAACATCACAATCACCCCGGCCACCAAATTCGCTGAATCCTACCCCGGAGGCTGGGGATACGTCATCGCCTACCACACCCAACCACAACCCATAAGAGACCACATCTACACATACACCAGCCGATCAGGAGATGGTATAGAAAACTACCCGGACACTGAATATCTTGCATATATGAAGGATATTGACTTCACCGCCATTCAACACCCATGGGTAACAGGGTTCGGTAAAGTGCAACTCGTTGTTGAACGCCCCCTCGGTCGCTGCTGGCTCCTCATCCACGGAGCACCCCGCTAACCCCCATTCAAACGCATGGAGTGGTTCAACCGGTGTCTGCAGTCATTGCTGATCGGGAGCCAGTAGTCCCCAGACCACCTCGGGGAAACGCGACGCCTGCACATCGGGCGGGTACGGTCCGGGGAAACGCGACGCGGTGAGCGCCTGGAGACTGGCAGCCATCAGCCCCGCCCGCCCAGCGGGCAGGCCGGCGGCCAGCAGGGTGCCGCAGGCCCCGGCCAGCACGTCGCCGGAACCTGCCTGCGCCGTCCACGCGGGGCCGGACAGGGCCAGTCGCACGGAACCGTCGGGCGAGGCCACCGGCTGGACCGCCCCCTTGAGGAGCACCGTCGCCTTGAACCGCCCGGCGGCGAGGACCGCGGCGGCCACCGGGTCGGCCTCGATCTCGCCGCGCTCCACCCCAAGGAGCCGGGCCAGTTCACCCGCGTGGGGGGTCAGAAGGGTCTCGGCAGGCAGGTCGGCGGGCAGCAGCCTGAGCGCGTCCGCGTCGATCACCAGCGGCACCCGCCGCTCCAGCGCCTCCCGAAGGCGGGGCCCGGCGTCTACCAGGGCACCCCAGCCCGATCCTGCGACCACGGCCTGGACCTGCCCATCGGCGAGCACGACGCTCGGGAAACGCCCCACCACGAGGTCGCGGGGAGCGGCCCCGAGATAACGCACCATCCCGGGACCGGCCCCGAGAGCGCCTGAGATCGCCAGCAACGCGGCCCCCGGATACTGCGGCGACCCGGCGTCGATTCCGACCACGCCGCGCGTGTACTTGTGGCTTTCCGCCCCCGGGACCGGCCACCAGGCCGCGATCTCTCCGGCGGTCACGACACCGGTCACGCCTCGCACACCACCGTCGCGGTGGCGAACCCGCCGTCGTGGGAGACGCTGAGGTGGATTCGGGTGACGCCCAGTTCCGCCACCCGTTCGGCCACGGTTCCGGTCACCACAAACGAGGGCGCCCCGGCCTCGGACCTGACCACCTCCACGTCCAGCCAGCTCATGCCGCCGGGACTGCCGAGCGCCTTGGCGAGAGCCTCCTTCGCCGCGAACCGTGCGGCCTGCGACTGCACGGGAAGCGCCCGCTCCCCAGACGTCAGGATGCGCTCGGCGATCCCGGGGCGACGCCTCAGCATCGCCTCGAACCGTTCGATGACGCACAGGTCCGTGCCGATGCCGACGATCATGGCCCCGCCCCGGGTTACTCCACCGTCACCGACTTGGCCAGGTTGCGGGGCTGGTCGACGTCGTGGCCGCGGAGGGTGGCGACCTCGCAGGCGAACAGCTGCAGCGGCACGATGGCGGGCAGCGGCTGCAGCAGCGTGGAGACGTGCGGCAGCTCGATGAAGTGGTCGGCGTGGGCGCGGGCGTCGGCGTCGTTGGCCTCCGCCAGCACGATGGTGCGGGCACCCCGGGCGCGCACCTCAGCGATGTTGGAGATCACCTTGTCGCGCAGCTGGTCGCGGCTGTGCGGGGGCACCACCACGAACATCGGCAGGCCCTCACTGATCAGGGCGATCGGGCCGTGTTTCAACTCACCGGCGGCGAAGCCCTCGGCGTGGATGTAGGCCAATTCCTTGAGTTTCAGGGCGCCCTCGAGGGCAACGGGGTAGCCGACGTGGCGTCCCAGGAACAGGATCGAGGGCTCGTCCTTCAGTTCGGCCGCCAGGTTGAGGACGTTCTCCTGCGCGTCCAGGAGCTTCTGCAGCTCCTCGGGCATCCGCTCCAGCTCCTCCAGCACCCCGCCGATCTCGTCGGCGTACTTCGTTCCCCGCACCTGCGCCAGATAGAGGCCGAGGAGGTAACAGGCGATGAGCTGGGTGGTGAAACCCTTGGTGGAGGCCACCCCGATCTCCGGTCCGGCATGGGTGTAGATGACCGCGTCGGACTCGCGCGGAATGGTCGCACCGTTGGTGTTGCAGATCGCGACCACCTTGGCGTGCTGCTCGCGGGCGTGCCGGATCGCCATGAGGGTGTCGGCGGTCTCCCCAGACTGGGAGATGGTCACCACCAGGGTCGTGGGGTCGATGATGGGGTCGCGGTAGCGGAACTCGCTGGCCAGTTCCACCTCGCAGGGGATGCGGGTCCAGTGCTCGATTGCGTACTTCGCCACCAGGCCCGCATAGAAGGCGGTGCCGCAGGCCACGATGACGATCTTGTTGATGCTCCTCAGCTCCTCGGGGCTGATGCGGATCTCGTCGAGGACGATCTCGCCGAGCTCGTTGGTGCGTCCGAGCAGGGTGTCGGCCACCGCGCGGGGCTGCTCGAAGATCTCCTTGCGCATGAACCAGTCGTAGCCCTGCTTCTGGGCGGCACTGAGGTCCCAGTCGACGTGGAAGCCGCGGGTGTCGGCGGGGGTGCCGTCGAAGTTCGTGACGACCACGCCGTCGCGGGTCAGCTCGACGATCTGGTCCTGCCCCAACTCCACGGCGTCGCGGGTGTGTTCGATGAAGGCGGCGACATCAGAGGCGAGGAAGTACTCGCCGTCACCGATGCCCACCACCAACGGGGAGTTGCGGCGTGCCGCGACGATCCGGTCCGGGTCAGCGGCATCAACCGCCACCAGCGTGAACGCGCCTTCCAGGCGGGTCACGACCGCGCGCATGGCGGAAACCAGGTCGGCCCCGGCCGCGACCTCACGGGACAGCAGATGGACCGCCACCTCGGAGTCTGTCTCGGAGGCGAACTCGACATCCAGCTCCTCCCCCAGGGCCGCGTGGTTCTCGATGATGCCGTTGTGCACGATGGCGATCCGGCCCGCGACGTGAGGGTGGGAGTTCGCGTCGGTGGGCGCCCCGTGGGTGGCCCAACGGGTGTGACCGATGGCCGTTCCCGACTCCGGCAGCGGGTCGGCCTCGATGGCGGCCGCCAGGTTCGCGATCTTGCCCACCTTCTTGCGGATGTAGAGTTCACCGTCGGCTACGACAGCGATGCCCGCCGAGTCGTAGCCGCGGTATTCGAGCCGACGAAGTCCGTCGATGACAATCTGCCGCCCGTCGCGGCTTCCGAGGTATCCAACGATTCCACACACGTTGGAAAACTGTACATCAAAACTGCGCGTTTCTTGACCTTCACCTTCGACTCAGGTCATCAGCGCTATCGTGAACCCTTGATCGCCGTTTGGAACTTCCGGTCCCCGCAACGGTTTGAAACGGTCATCCCCTGGCTCCGGAGCCCCATGGGGCGGCATCCCCAGCCTCTATGCTTCCCGCATGGACTTCTTCAATGCCTACGCCCAGGGCTTCGCCCGGGTGGCGGCCGCGACGCTGCCCGTCGCCGATTTCGCCCCGGACACCAACGCGGAACGCACCCTCGAGGTGATGCGCGAGGCACACGACCGAGGAGTGGTCGTGGTGGCCTTCCCCGAGCTGGGGATCAGCGGCTACGCCATCGACGACCTGCTGCTGAACGATTCGCTGCTGGACGCCGTCCACGAGGCCGTGGCCCGGCTGTGCCGGGAGAGCACGGAACTCCGGCCGCTGTTCGCCGTCGGAGCCCCCGTGGTGCTGGGCAACCGGCTCTACAACTGCGCCGTGGTGATCCACCGCGGCGAGGTGCGGGGCATCGTCCCGAAGTCCTACCTCCCCAACTACCGGGAGTTCTACGAGAAACGTCACTTCGCCCCGGGCACGAACGACCTGCCGCCCACCGTCGACATCCCCGGCTGGGGGGAGCTGATCCCGGTGGGAAACGACCTGATCTTCGCCGCCTCCGACGTCGCGGATCTCAGGGTTCACGTCGAGATCTGCGAGGACATGTGGGTTCCGGTGCCACCCAGCCACCTCGCCGCCCTGGCCGGGGCGACGGTGCTGCTGAACCTGTCGGCCTCCCCCATCACCATCGCGAAGGCGGCCGACCGGCGGGCACTGGCGGCCTCCACGTCGAGTCGCTGCCTGGCCGCCCACGTCTACGCGGCGGCGATGTTCGGGGAGTCCACCACGGACCTGTCGTGGGACGGGCAGACGATCATCCACGAACTCGGTTCCCTCCTAGCGGAGGGCGAACGCTTCCCCGACTCGGCGCGGCTCACGGCAGCCGACGTCGACCTGGAACGCATCCGTCAGGAAAGGCTGCGCCAGGGATCCTTCGACGACAACCTCCGAGGCCTGGACGCTCCCCTGCGGCACGACGTGATCGAGTTCAGCCTCGTCCCCCCGGCGGGGGATCTCGGCCTGGAACGTCCCGTGGACCGCTTCCCGTTCGTCCCCAACGACCCCGACCGCCTGGAGCAGGACTGCTACGAGGGCTACAACATCCAGGTATCGGGCCTGGAGCGGCGCATGCTGGCCATCGGCGGCGGCGACCCGGCCCGCGCGCCGCGCCTGTGCATCGGGGTATCGGGGGGCCTGGACTCCACTCACGCGCTGATCGTCGCCGCCAAGGCCTGCGACCGCCTGGGCCTGCCCCGCACCCACGTGCTGGCCTGGACCATGCCGGGGTTCGCGACGACCGAACACACCCGCAGCAACGCCCAGGCTCTCTCGGAGGCCCTCGGGGTGAGTTTCGCCACCGTCGACATCCGCCCGATGGCGGAACAGATGCTGCAGGATCTCGGTCATCCGTACTCGGACGGCGAGGAAACCTACGACATCACCTTCGAGAACGTCCAGGCGGGCATCCGCTACGATTTTCTGTTCCGAGCCGCGAACCATCACGGCGGAATCGTCGTTGGCACCGGTGACCTGTCGGAGTTGGCGCTCGGCTGGTGCACCTTCGGGGTCGGCGACCACATGAGCCACTACAACGTGAACGCCGGGGTCCCGAAGACCCTGATCCAGCACCTGATCCGCTGGGTGGTCTCCTCCGGGCAGTTCGACGACGAGGTGAACCGGGTGCTGGTGTCGGTGTTGGACACCGAGATCACCCCGGAGCTGATCCCCACGAAACCGGGCGAGGTCCCGCAGTCCACCCAGGCGACGATCGGCCCCTACGAGTTGCAGGACTTCACCCTGTACCACCTGCTGCGCCACGGCCTGCGTCCTCGGAGGATCGCGTTCCTGGCCCATCACGCCTGGCGCGACGCGACCGCAGGCCACTGGCCGGCAGGGCTTCCCGAGGAGGAGCGTCACTCCTACGACCTGGCGGCGATCCGTCACTGGCTGGAGGTTTTCGTGCGGCGTTTCACCACGAACCAGTTCAAGCGCAGCACCCTCCCGAACGGCCCGAAGGTGGTTCCTGGCGGTTCCCTGTCGCCGCGCGGCGACTGGCGGATGCCCTCCGATGTCGGGCCGCGTCTCTGGCTCGACGAGATCGCCCGCGACGTCCCGCCGGCCTGACCCCTTGGTCCGGCCAACTTGGCGACGCCCTGCTAGCATTTTGGGCGACTCGGCCCATCCCGATGGAGTGAAGAAGTGTCCCGACCCTACGTGGTGTTGCGACGAGGTGCCTGGGCCTCGCTGGCGAACAACACCGAGATCGATCTCGACGAAGCCACTCTCGAGCGGCTGCGTGGTCTAGGCGACCCGACCTCCGCCGAGGACGTGGCCGAGATCTACCGTCCCCTGACGCAGCTGCTGCATCTCTACATCGCCAATGCGGGCCGGCTGCGTGAGGAATCGAACCGGTTCCTGAACTTGAAGGTGCGCCGCACGCCGTTCGTGATCGGGGTCGCCGGTTCCGTGGCGGTCGGGAAGTCGACGACGGCGCGCCTGCTGCGGGAGCTGCTGCGGCGCGCCCCGGGGAACCCGAAGGTGGACCTGATCACCACCGACGGTTTCCTGCTGCCGTCGGCGGAGTTGGAGAAACGGGGCCTGATGGACCGCAAGGGATTCCCCGAGTCCTACGACCGCCGGGCGCTGCTGCAGTTCGTGATCGACGTGAAGTCCGGGGAGCCCCGCGTGACGGCCCCCGTCTACAGCCACATCATCTATGACATCGTCCCGGACGAACAGACGGTGATAGAGAGCCCTGACATCCTGATAGTCGAGGGCCTCAACGTGCTGCAGCCCGCCCGCGCGGACACGCACGGCCGTTCGGGCGCCACCGTGAGTGACTTCTTCGACTTCTCGGTGTACGTGGACGCCGACGAAGCCAACATCAAACGATGGTTCCTGGAACGTTTCATGGTGCTGCGGGACACCGCCTTCCACGACCCCCAGAGCTTTTTCAAACGTTTCACCCAGCTGAGCCGCGCGGAGGCGCTGCAGTTCGGCAGCCACATCTGGAACACCATCAACGGACCGAACCTGCGCGAGAACATCGAAACCACCCGGGACCGGGCCACCGCGATTCTCCGCAAGGGCCCGGATCACCGGGTGCAGACCATAGCGATCCGGAAGGTGTGATGCTCGCCGCTCAGATGGCGAGACGTTTCTTGACGAGGGCCGCCAGTCGTTCGGCCACCTCGCGGGCCTGGGTATCGGTCGGGGCCTCGACCATGACCCGCACCACCGGTTCGGTGCCGGAGGGCCGCAACAGGACGCGGCCCGACTTGCCGAGTTCATGACTGGCGTCGGCGACGGCCGCGGTGATCTCGTTGTCGATCCCGGCACGGAGCTTGTCGACGCCACGGACATTGATGATCACCTGGGGAAGTTTCGTCATCACCGATGCCAGTTCCTTCAGGGATTTGCCGGTGGTCGCGACCCGCTTGGCCAGGTGCAGGCCGGTCAGGACACCGTCACCGGTGGTCGCGAACTCGTTCATGATCACGTGCCCGGACTGCTCCCCTCCGAGGGAGAAGCCGTTGGCGCTCATCGACTCCAGCACGTAGCGGTCACCGACCTTGGTCTGGTCGATGCGGATGTCGTGTTCGGCGAGTGCCAGTTTCAACCCGAGGTTGCTCATCACGGTGACGACGACGGTGTTGGAGGCCAGCCGGTGATCCTCCTGCAAGGCCAGGGCGAGGATCGCGAGGATCTGGTCGCCGTCGATGAGGTTGCCCTCGTGGTCCACCGCGAGACACCTGTCGGCGTCACCGTCGAAGGCCAGGCCGAGATCCGCCGACGACGAGAGCACCGCCTTCTGAAGGTCCCCGGGATGGGTGGAACCACAGCCCGCGTTGATGTTGATGCCGTCCGGGGACGCGTGGATGGCGGTCACCGATGCCCCAGCCGCTTCGAAGGCAGCGACGGCGGTTTCGTAGGAGGCGCCGTTCGCGCAGTCGAGGACGATGGTCAGTCCGGACAGGGGTTTGTCGGCCCGCAGCGACTTCACCAGGTGGGAGAGGTAGGACTCGACGGCCTGGTGCTGGTCGATGATTCGCCCCACCTTGTCGCCGACGGGCCGCTGCCACTCCTCCCCCATCCGCTGTTCGATGGCGTCCTCCAGGGAGTCGTCGAGTTTGACGCCGCCGCGGGCGAAGAACTTGATGCCGTTGTCGGGCATGTCGTTGTGGGATGCGGAGATCATCACCCCGAGGTCGGTACGGTACTCGCCCACCAGGTAGGCAGCCGCCGGGGTGGGAACCACCCCGACGCGCAGCACGTCTACGCCGGCGCTGGCCAGCCCTGCGCAGACAGCGGCCTCCAGGAACTCGCCGGAGGCACGGGGGTCGCGGGCCACCAGCGCGGTCGGTTGGCGTCGCCCGAACACCCCGGCCTCGCCGAGGATGTGGGCGGCCGCAACCGACAGGTTGAGGGCCAGTTCAGCGGTCAGTTCCTGATTCGCGACGCCGCGCACGCCGTCGGTTCCGAAGAGTCGAGCCATGCAGGCAAGCTTAGGCCCTGTTGCGGGAGTCATGCCCGGCTGCGGTGCACCGGACCGGGCGCAGCGAAAACGCCCCCGCGAATCGCGGGGGCGTTCCGGTGCAGATCCATCCGGGATGGGATCAGCGCTTGGAGTACTGCGGGGCCTTACGGGCCTTCTTGAGGCCAGCCTTCTTGCGTTCCTTGACGCGGGCGTCGCGGGTCAGCATCCCGGCCTTCTTCAGGGCGGGGCGGCTGGCCTCGGTGTCGATTTCGTTGAGCGCCCGGGCGATGCCGAGACGCAGCGCACCGGCCTGCCCGGTGACGCCACCACCATCGATACGGGCGATGACGTCGTAGGAGCCCGTGACACCCGCCGCCGCGAACGGGTCGGAAACCAGCTGCTGGTGGACCTTGTTCGGGAAGTAGTCCTCAAGGGTGCGGCCGTTGATGGCCCACTGCCCGGAACCCGGGACGATGCGCACGCGGGCCACGGCCTCCTTGCGGCGGCCGGTGGCGGCCCCCGGTGCGATGATGGCGGCCCGGCTGGTATCGCTGGCGGCAGTCCCGGGGTTGGAATCGGAACGGTAGGCGATCTCGCGGTCCTGCTCGTCGACGAACGGCTTGATCTCGTCGGCGGTCTCCTCGACCGCGGTGGTGGTCTCAGTCATCGAACTTCCTAGGCTCACTGGGCAATCTGGGTGATCTCGAAGGGCTGCGGCTTCTGCGCGGCATGCGGGTGCTCCGGTCCGGGATACACCTTGAGCTTGCCGATGAGCCGGCGGCTCAGCTTGTTCTTGGGCAGCATGCCCCAGACGGCGCGTTCCACGGCCTTGCGGGGATTCTTCTCCAGCAGCTCGCCGATGGAGACGGCCTTGAGGCCACCGGGACGGCCGGAGTGGGAGTAGCGCATGTCGTCGGTGCGCTTGTTGCCCGTGAGGGCGATCTTGGAAGCGTTGACCACGATCACGAAGTCGCCACCGTCGATGTGCGGAGCGTAGGTCGGCTTGTGCTTGCCGCGCAGCAGCGTGGCGACCTGGGAGGCCAGACGACCGAGGATGACGTCTTCAGCATCGATCACATGCCAGTTCCGGGCGATCTCGCCAGGCTTTGGGGTGTACGTTGACACAGCAACTTCCATTCGTTATCAAACACTTGAGAGGTCGCACACGCGCAGCCGCCCGACCCACGGGTCGACGGCACGGCGCGCAACAGCGCCCCAGTTTAGGTCGGCAAGGCCGGTGTGGTCAAAACATCATCCCGACCGCCCCGTCCGTCGAGTCGAACCGCGAGCGGCCGCTCCCACCCGGCTCTGGTCCCAGCACCGTGTTCCAGAGGTTTCGGCTGCCGGGCGCAGCACCCAACCTGATTCTTTGCGGCATTCACGCTGCGGCAAACTCTCCGCTGCTTCCTCAGAACTCACGACCCGTTCGTGGCACGTGCTATGAACGTGCTGGAGATCCTCCTGCTGCAAGACTGGATTCCTGAAAGGCGGCTTTCCATGGTGCAGTGCCTCAGCACGACCGACCTCATCGGTGTCATCTACTCCTCGGGGAAGGTGTTCGACGGCCTCGGAACCGGCCGGGTGGACACCGAGAACTTCCTGCGCTCCGGCTCCACCGACGGCGTCACCTCACGCTCCGATCTCGCTCTTCTGTTGGACCTCAGGGATGTTGCGCAGTTCATCATCGATCACAGAGCCCTCCCCATTGATGCCTCCTTCGTACGGCAGGTCAACGCCCAGCTCACCCGCAGCGCCGCGATCAACCCCGGCAGGCTCCGCACCGCCGAGCAGCGGATCGGAGTCAGGACCCGCCACGGCAGACACCTTCCCGAGGCCCTGACCGAGAAGGACCTGCAGCGGCTGGTCGATGCCGCGATCACCCCGGTGCAGCCGGTGGAGAGCGCCTTGAACCTGTTCCTCGTCCTCGCCAAGGCGCAGCCCTTCGAGGACGGCAACAAACGCACCGCCCTGTTCGTCGCAAACGCACATCTCATCGCAGGCGGCACCGGGCAGATCCTGACCGTCCCCTTCGACGAGCACGACCCCTCTGTGGCGGACCGGTTCAACGACCTGCTCGCCCGGGCCTACGTGTTCGACGAACACGACGCCGTCCGCGACATGCTCCGCACCCAGGGGCTCACCGAGCGCCCTCAGGCGTAACGACGCTCGAAATCCAGCAGGGCCTGCTTGACCTCCAGACCGAAGGCGTAGCCGCCGAGACCCCCATCGCCGCGGATCACCCGGTGACAAGGAACCACGACCGCCACCCGGTTGCGGGCGCAGGCGCCGGCCGCGGCACGCGCGGCGGCGGGACGCCCGGCCATGGCCGCCAGCTCCGAATAGGAAACGGTGCGTCCCGGCGGGATCCTCCGCATCGCATCCCGGACCGCGGTGTGGAACTCACCGCCGGGCTGGGTCACCGGGATTTCGTCCAGCGCCGGGAGATCGCCATCGGCGTAGGCGCGCAGCGCGCAAAGGATCGGGTGGTTCCCGGGCGCCGCGGGCAGCCCCTGGGGTGAAACGCCGTGACGGCAGCTGATCAATTCGTCGTCCTCGATGATGATCGTCCAGTCCCCTCCGGGCAGGGCGAGGATGGCTTCGTGTTTCACAGGTAGCTCTCCTTTGTCCACAGGTGCATGACGGCGCGCGAGCGCCAGGGCCGCCAGGCCTCCGCTCTCGCGAGCACCTCACGGGAGGTCGCGAGACCGAGGGCGCGTTGGAGCACCAGGTCCCCGGAAGGGCAGGCGTCCGGGTCACCCAGTCCGCGCATGGCGATGAACTCGGTGGTCCATGCCCCGATTCCCCGGATTCCCAACAACCTGCTGCGAGTCTCGCCCCGGTCGGTCCATGGATCAACGCGGAGCCCGCCCGCCAGTTCGATCGCCAGGGCGTGCAGCGTCGCGGCCTTGGAACGGGTCAGTCTCAATGACTCCCGAAGCCCATTCTCCCCTACCTCGGCCACCGCCGCGGGCTCGGGCGGCAGCCGCCACTGCTCCCCCAGTCCCGGCGCGGGCCTGCCGTGTGACGTTATGAAACGTTCCTGCACGGTGCGGGCGGCGGCGAGCGAGATCTGCTGGCCCAGCACGGTGAAGAAGGCGAACTCCGCCCCGTCAACCACCCCGGGGACCCGCAATCCGGGCCTTTCCGCCACCAGCTGGGCCAGCTGCGGATCGCAGCCCAGCAGAGCATTGGCGGTGGCGGTGTCGGCGTCCAGGGCCAGCCAGCGACGCACCGCGCCAAGGGTGGGGGCCAGGGCGCCGAGCGCAGGCAGATCCAGCTCCACCCTGCCCATCACGTCGGTTCGCGCGAGCGCCGCACCCGCCGGGGTGTCCACCAGGCGCGTCAACGCCCCGGACTCGAACTTCTCCACCCCCGGTACCGCGTGTGCCGCGAGCGCTGCCCGCATGGCGGTGGCCGCCTGCATCCCCGGGGCGGGTAGCCGCACCGTCAGCCGGATCCGCCCGCTCCCACCGCGCGCAGTTTCGGGTTCGGAGTGGCGTCGCAGCCCTCTGGGGCTGGTGCCGAACTCGGCGCGCATGACGTCGTTGAACTGGCGGATGCTCCCGAAACCCGCCGCGAGGGCTATCTCACCCAGCTTCCAATCGGTGTGGTCCATGAGCATCCGGGCGGTGTGGGCCCTGCGGGTCCGGTTGACCTGGTGAATCGTGGCCCCCACTTCTTCCCGGAAGATCCGGTTCAGCTGCCGCACACCGACACCGAGTCGTTCGCTCAGCCCTGCCACACCGAGATCGTCAACCACCCCGTCACGGATGGCCTGCACGACGCGACCGACCAGGTCCTCCCGCCGGCTCCAGCCCATCTCGCCGGGGAGGCGATCGGGCCGGCATCTCCTGCACGCCCTGAAACCGGCGGCAACCGCGGCGGCCGACTAACGAAGAATCGACAGTTCTCGCGGCGGGGCAGCCGGGCGGGGCAGGAGGGACGGCAGTAGATGCCCGTTGACGTCACGGCCAGCACGAAGTGCCCGTCCCAGGCGTGTTCGCGTCCCGCACACGCCTCGTAGCAGGAGTCCTCGTCGAGGGGAAGCGTGTTCATGCAACACAAGTCTGCTGGATTCCCGATCAGTTTTTCTGGCGGGATCAAGACATCTCGGTGCCTTTCCCAAGACCCAACCTTGATGCGTCCCGACAAGGCACTAGTGTTCTTGTTATGGCCTCAAAGTCGAGTACTCACGTAGCAATCAGTTCTCCCGAGCAAATCCGTAATGTCATCCTCGTCGGTGCCAGCGGGTCGGGAAAGACCACCCTCTTCGAGCACCTCCTGCGCGCCAGGGTGGAGGGTTATCGCGGTGAGAAGGACACCCCCGAGCGAGCGGCCTCCCTCACCCTGGCCTCCATCCCCGCCAGGGACGTGCAGATCAACCTCCTGGACGCCCCCGGTCACCCCGAGTACGTCGGGGAGCTGCGCGCCGGGTTGCGGGCAGCCGACGCGGCAGTGTTCGTTATCCCCGCCGGCGAGGAGATCCAACCGGCCACCATCGCGTTGTGGGAGGAGTGCCAGAAGGCAGGCCTGCCCCGCATCATCGCCATCACGAAACTGGACCAGGGCCGCGCCGATTTTCTCGCCATGGTCGAGGTCTGCCGCGACGCCTTCGGTGAAGGTGTCGTCGCGGCGCTGTTGCCGATCCGCGAGGGCGACCGCTCCACTGGCAACATCTCCCTGCTGAACAAACGAATCCACGACTACTCCTCCGGCACCCGTGTATCCCGCGACGCCAACGAGGAGGAGAACGCCTACATCGACGAGCAGCGCGCCCCGTTGCTGGAGGCGATCATCACCGAGCTCCAGGACGAGGACCTGATGGAGCGCTACCTCGAGGGCGAGGAGATCGCCGTAGCCGAGGTTTACGAGGTGCTGAACAAGGCGATCATCAGCGCCCGGTTCTTCCCGGTCCTACCCGCCCACACCACCAGCGACGTCGGCACCGAGGAGTTGCTGCGCTGGATCGAGAAGGGTTTCCCCGCCGCCAACACCACCACCGTCCCCGACATCGTCACCCTCGACGGCGAAACCCTGCCGCACGCCACTTGCGACCCGGACGGCCCGCTGGTGGCGCAGGTGATCCGCACCACCAGCGACCAGTATTCGGGTCGCCTGTCGCTGGTGCGGGTGTTCTCCGGAACCCTGCGTACCGACGACGCCATCCACGTCTCCGGAAGGCGTGAGCTGTTCGGAGAAACCGAGGACCCGTCCCATCCCGATCACGACGAGAGCGACAAGGCGGGTCAGCTCTCAGCTCCGATCGGCCTGGAGCTGGTGGGCAAGGACAAGGCCATCGCGGGCGAGATCGTCTACGTGGCGCGCCTGTCCAAGGCCGAGACCGGGGATTCCCTGTCCGCCCCGGAGCGCCCGGGCGCAATCCGGCCCTGGCGGGTTCCGCAGGCGCTGCTGCCCGTCGCCATCGAAGCCGACACCCGGGGCGACGAGGACAAGCTCGGCGGGGCGCTGCAACGGCTGGCCGTCGAGGACGTCACCGTCCGCCTGGAACGTCACCCCGAAACCGACCAGCAACTGCTGTGGACTATGGGTCAGGCACACAAGGAGTTGCTGCTGGCGCGGCTGAGGCAGCGCTACGGCCTGAACATCCACGAGGTGCCCGTGAAGGTACCGCTGCGGGAAACCTTCACCGCCCCCGCGAAAGCCCAGGGACGCCACGTGAAACAGTCGGGTGGCCACGGCCAGTACGCGGTCTGCGAGATCGAGATCACTCCCCTCGAACGCGGTGCGGGCTACGAGTTCATCGACAAGGTGGTGGGCGGCGCCGTGCCACGCCAGTTCATCGGGTCGGTGGACAAGGGAATCCAGTCCCAGATGGCCAAAGGCACCCTGTTCGGCTTCCCGATGGTGGACTTCGCCGTCACCCTCTACGACGGCAAGGCCCACTCCGTCGACTCCTCCGACATGGCCTTCCAAACCGCGGGCGCCCTGGCGCTGCGCGAGGCCGCGACGGAAAACAACATCGGTGTGCTGGAACCGGTCGACCGGGTGCGAATCACCGTCGGGGAGGCCTTCCTGGGACCGGTCCTGACGGACCTGGCGGGTCGCCGCGGGCAGGTGCTCGGCAGCGACGCCGACACCGAGCACCACGCCATCATCGACGCGCTGGTGCCGCAGCTGGAGCTGATCAACTACCCCATCGACCTGCGCGGCCTGGCTCAGGGCACGGGCAGCTTCACCCGGGAGTTCAACAGCTATGAGTTGATGCCCCGGGAACTCTGGCCGAAGAAATAACGCAGGGCAGGAAGGACGATCAACCGCCGCTGGCAGTCCCAGCGGCGGTTGATCGTTTTCGAGGACTTCTCAGATGGAGTGCAGCGGACGGTCCCAGGGGGCCAGGTTGCTACGGTCCACGATCTGCTTGCCGAAAGGCGAGCAGGTGACGGGGATCATCTTCAACGACACGATCGCGTTGACGATGCCGACGATGGTCACGGCCTGGGCGATCGCGGCGATGACGTGTCCGAGCGCCAGCCACCAGCCGCAGAAAACGAACCAGATGAGGTTCATGATGCCGGAACCCACTCCGGCGCTCGGGCGTCGGACCACGGCCTTGCCGAAGGGCCAGGCGACGTAGGAGGCCATCCGGAACGCGGCGACGCCGAACGGGATGGTGATGACGAACACGCAGGCGATGATCCCCGCAATCGTGTAGCCGATCGCCAGCCAGATGCCGGCGAGGAGGAACCAGATCAGATTCAGCAGGGTGCGCATGAACTCAGCATAGGTACCGACGGGTTCCCGGTGCCTCAGGTATTCCCCTGATGCCCTCCCCGATCCGGCTGCGACCGGTGCGAGACGAAGGTGTAGCTGTCCGGGTCGAAACCGACGCCCCCGCCGAATGCGGCCTCCAGGGTGCCGTCGTGGGCCAGTTCGTGGGGGGTTCCGACGCGCATTCCGTTTTCCGGCCCGACCACCCAGAGCCGGTCGGCGTGCCGGGCCGCCACCTCCACGTCGTGGGTGCACACCACCACCGCGAGCCCGCGGTCGTGTGCCAGGTCCTGCAGCAGCTCGAAGACACGGATCCGTCCGGGCGGGTCGAGGAAGGCGGTGGGTTCGTCGAGCAGCAGCAACCGGGGGGCCTGCGCGATGGCGCGGGCGATCATCACCCGCTGTCGCTGCCCGTCGGACAGTTCCCACAGCATCCGTTTCGCCAGCTCTCCCGCCCCGACGGCTTCGAGGGCGGTGGTGACGGCCTCACGGTCCGAAACCCCGAGCCGCCCAGACCAGCCGGTGTGGGGGTGCCTGCCGAGAGCGACTACGTCGGCGACGGTCAGGCGTCCCGGGTCGACCCGGTCGGTGAGCACCACCGCGACCTGCTGGGCCATTTCGTCGCGCCGCATCCGCCCGAGGTCCCGGCCCAGCAGCCTCACGCTCCCGGCCAGCGGCGGCTGCAACCCACTGACGGTGCGCAGCAGGGTGGACTTCCCGGCCCCGTTGGGCCCGACCAGACCGACGAGACGGCCCTTCTCAAGGCTGGTGTCGAGCCCCGCCAGGACCACCTTCCTGCTCCGCCGGGTGCGGTACCCGACGGTGAGCCCGGCCAGTTCCAGGACGTTCACAGCGCGGCCCTCCGGCGTTGCAGCAGGATCCAGATCACCACGGGCGCCCCGAAAGCCGCGTTGATGGCGTTCAGGGGCAGCACCGAATCGCCCGGCAGCCCCGCGATGATGTCGGCGGTCAGTGCGAGCAGCGCCCCCGTCAGGGCGGTGGCGGGGATCAGGACGCGGTGATCGGATGTGTTGAACATGCCCCTGGCCAGGTGCGGAACCGCGATCCCGAGGAACTGGATGGGGCCACAAAAAGCGGTCACGGTTCCCGCCAGCACCGAGGTCAGCGCTATCAGCGCCATGCGCGCCGCCCTGAGGTTCAGGCCTACGCTCTGCGCGTAGCGTTCCCCCAGCAGCAGCGCGTTGAGGGGTTTCAACAACGCCAAGGAAGCCACCAGCCCCATTCCGATCACCGCGGAGATCAGCGGAAGATTCGCCCAGGTCACCCCGCCGTAGCTGCCGAACCCCCATCGCGAATAGGCGGCGATCAGCTGGGGGGTGGAGAAGGACATCATGACACTCACCCCGGCCGAGACCAGGTACCCGATCATCACCCCGATCAGCAGCAGGGTCACCGAGGAACGCACGGCATGCCCCACGAGCAACACCACGGTCATCACCGTTCCGGAGCCGATGGCGGATGCGACGACGACCGCCAAGTCACCGCCGAAGCCGAGTCCCGCGGTCAGGGCGGCAGCCCCACCGCCCCCGACCACGAGGATCACCGCTGCCACGCCGAGCGAGGAGCCGGCGGAGATGCCGAGGATGAACGGATCCGCCAGGGGGTTGCGGAACAGCGTCTGCATGGCCAGTCCCGTGACCCCGAGCGCCGCCCCCGCCAGGCAGGCCGTGATGGTGCGGGGCAGCCGGACGGAACCGACGATCAGCTGGGCGATGGGCCGAGTGGGTTGCCCCGTCAGCACCGCCCAGACCTCCTCGAGGGTGATCTGGGCGGGGCCGAGCACCAGGCCCGCGGCCACCGCCGCGGTCAGCGCGCAAACGAGGATCGCGAACCCGAGTGGGTGCCGCATCAGGCGGGCAGCTGCTCGTAGAAGGTGTAGTCCTGGTCGGCGAACAGCTCGGGATGGGCGGCCTTGGCGAGGTCACGCAGCACCAGGTCGGGGCGCACCACGCCCTGCTCCCAGTAGTCGTTCCCACCCGCAGCGTTGATGCGCTTGGTGGGGTTGTAGACCCGCCCGTCCTGGGCCGCCTTGATCGTCACCAGACGTGGATCGTCGGTGCCGATTGCGGAGATGGTGGGCCATTTCTTCATCATGTCGGCGTTGAGCCAGATGTCGGCCCGGGCGCCGGCCTCCAGCATCGTCTCGATCGCCGTCGGGATGCTGCTGTTGGACTCATCGTCGGCGAAGACGTACGTCATGCCGGCGTCGGCGAGGAAGGCGGCCACGTAGCTGCGACCCCCTGGACGGGCCCACTCCCCGTTGAAGGGGGCACCGGTGATGGCGGTGGGACGTTCGGTGGTCTGCTGGACCTTGTCCTTCACCGCCGTGTAGTCGGATTCGATCTTCTGGAAGACCTGGTTGGCGGTGCCCTCGGTGTTGGTGAACAGGGCCGTGAACTTCAGCCACTCCGACCGGCCGAGCGGGGTGTTCTCCAACCATTCGGAGTTGCCCACCACGGGTATCTTCAGCTCCCGGATCTTGTCATAGGCCGGGTCAGGAGTACCGCTGGAGAAGAACAGATCGGGGGTGGCGGCCGCGAGGGTTTCGACGTTGATGCCACCGGAATCGTTGCCGAAACCGACGATCTTGCCGTCGGCGATGAGCTTTGTGATGGGTTCGGACCAGACGAACGCCGGGGACTGCACCGCCGCCAGGGAATCGGTGGCCCCCAGCAGCTCGAAGGCGGGCAGTTGCGTGGTGGAGGAGGTCGCGGCTCGGTGCACCGGAATGGAGATGCGTTGCGCGTTGGCGAGTTCGGATGGCAGCTCGGGGTTGGCCCCGCACTGCACGAGGACGTAGGTCTCCGGCGAGGCGCCTTGCAGGGGTTCCTTGACCGTCACGGTCTTGTAGGAGCCGTGGTATTCCACCGTCACCCCGGTGGCGTGGGAGAAGCTCGTCTTTTCGGGGAAGTAGTCGGCGTTCGCGTCGTACTGGGTGACGCAGCCGTCGCTCCCGATTCCGGCAGGGGAGCTCGAGGCACCTCCCTCCGTTTGCGACGTTTGGGCGCAGGCCGTCAACGAAAGCAGGGCGACGGCGGCTAGGGCTGCGAGGGTGCGGGTTAGTTCCACGTTGATCACCAATCCTGGATGTCGCGTCCTTTTGGGATGGTCTTCACCGACAGTTCCTGACTTCCCGTTTTCGCGGGTCACAGTGGCGCGCCCGTTCCGGATTTCCACCGGATTCCTGCGCAGCGAGACTATGAGAAAACTTACCGCCAAACATTTGTCACATCGACGGCGGGGCTCGTTATCCCGGTTATCATCGCGGGATGAAACCGCCCCGCCCCCAGCGCACCATCGTCAGTTTCGTGCGCCGCAACACCCGGATGAACGATTCGCAGCGGGCGGCCTGGGATCGTCACCGGGCCCGTTTCCTCATAGACGTGCCCGCCGCGGAGATGGACACGTCCATCGCCGACGACGCCCATGTCGACTGGGATGCGGTATTCGGCAGGCGGGCCCCGCGGATCGTGGAGATCGGGTCGGGAAACGGGGATTCTCTGGTGCCCATGGCCGCGGCCCGCCCCGAGAGCGACTTCATCGCCTTCGAGGTGTTCCCGCCAGGCATCGCCTCCACCATGGGGCGTCTGGGTCGCGAGGGGGTGGGCAACGTGCGCATCGTGCCGGCCAACGGCGCGCAGGGGTTGGCGGTGCTGTTCGACGACGACTCCCTGACGGAGCTGTGGACCTTCTTCGCAGACCCGTGGCGCAAGGCCCGGCACCACAAACGCCGCCTGGTGAGCACGGAATTTGCCGACCTGGTGGCCTTGAAGCTCCGGCCCAGCGGGCTGTGGCGGCTCGCCACGGACTGGGAGGACTACGCTTTCTGGCAGCGGGAGACGCTCGACGCCCATCCACGTCTCGAGAACCTCCACGACGACTGGGCGCCGCGGTACGAGGCACGCCCGGTCACGAAATACGAGGCCAAGGGCCTGGCACAGGGCCGCAGGGTCTACGACCTGACCTACCGGCGGTTGCCGTGACCCGGCTGCGCATCGACCTGTCCTACGACGGCGGGGCTTTTCACGGCTGGGCCTCCCAGCCGGGGTTGCGGACGGTGCAGGGGGTGCTGGAGGACTCGCTGGGCAGGGTGCTTCGCCTCGACCCGGCACCCGTGCTCACCGTCGCGGGCCGCACCGACGCCGGGGTGCACGCCCGCGGCCAGGTGTGTCACGTCGACGTCGAGGACCCGGCCCTGTCCCCCACCGACCTGCTGCGCAGGCTGCGCAGGATCTGCCCCGGCGACATCGCCATCCGCGACGTGACCGAGGCCCCCGACGGCTTCGACGCCCGGTTCTCCGCGGTCTGGCGGCGCTACTGCTATCGCCTGATCGACTCCGCACAGGTGCCGGACCCCCTGTTGCGCAACCACGTGGTCCAGCTGCGGCACCCGCTGCACCTGGGCACCGCGCAGGAAGCGACCCGGCTTTTGACGGGGCTGCGGGATTTCGCCCCGTTCTGCAAGGCCCGTGAGGGCGCCACCACCATCCGCAACCTGCGGGAGTTCACCGTCACGCGGCGAGGCGACGGGGTGGTGGAGGTGCACCTGCTGGCCGACGCCTTCTGCCACTCGATGGTGCGAGCCCTGGTCGGGGCGCTGACCGTGGTCGGTGCGGGACGCCGGAACCTGGCGTGGCTGGAGGAGGTCGCAAGCAGCGACCACCGCTGCGGGGAGGTGCCGTTGATGCCCGCCCACGGCCTGGTGCTGGAGGAGGTCGGCTATCCCGCCGACGAGCAGCTCGCCTCGCGTGCCCGCGAGGCCCGCGCCCGCCGAAGCCTGGAGAAGACATGAGCCACTACTTCACCAACGACCCCTCCCCCATGACCACCCGCGAGATCACCGCCACGGTGTTCGGACGCGAGTTCGTCTTCACCACCGCGAACGGGGTGTTCTCCGGTTCCCGGCTGGATCTGGGCACCTCGGTGCTGCTGCGCACCGTCGCCCCGCCGGAACACGGGAGGGTTCTCGACCTGGGGTGCGGGTTCGGGCCGATAGCGGTGGGGATCGCCGCGGCCAGCCCCGGGGTGCGGGTGGATGCGGTCGACGTCAATGAACGGGCCCTCGCCCTGACCCGGATGAACGCGGAACGCGCCCGGGTGGCTGACCGGGTGCGGACCTTCTCGCCCGACGACGCCGTCTACGACGAGATCTGGTCCAACCCGCCGATCCGCATCGGGAAGAAGGCCCTGCACGAACTCCTGCTCACCTGGCTGCCCCGGCTGAAACCCGACGGGACCGCGTATCTGGTGGTGAGCAAGAATCTCGGCGCGGATTCCCTCGCGACATGGCTCACCGAACAGGAATGGCCGACGGAGAAACTCGCCTCGGCGAAGGGCTTCCGGGTATTGAAGGTCCGGCGCGGCGGCGACTCGCCCAACTGACTGCCCCGCGGGTCCTGAAAGGCTGCATAGGATTGGGAGGACCGTCGCGGCCCGGCCGCGTGCCCCGAACCGAGGAGTCCCATATGACCTACGTCCTGCCCGATCTCGACTACGACTACGGCGCGCTGGCCCCGCACATCGCCCCGGAGATCATGGAGTTGCACCACAGCAAGCACCACGCCACCTACGTGGCGGGGGCGAACACGGCCCTGGAGCAGCTGGCCGAGGCTCGCGAGTCCGGCAATTTCGGCGGCATCAACAAGCTGGAGAAGGATCTGGCCTTCCACTTGGGCGGACACATCAACCATTCCACGTTCTGGAAGAACATGTCGCCGGAGGGCGGCGGCCGTCCCGATGGTGAGCTGGCCGCGGCCATCGACGAGTACTTCGGTGGTTTCGACGGTTTCCAGAAGCAGTTCAACGCCGCCGCCAACGGCATCCAGGGTTCCGGCTGGTCCATGCTGGTTTTCGACACCCTCGGGCGGCGTCTCAACATCAACCAGCTGTATGACCAGCAGGGCAACCTTCCGGCGGGCCAGATCCCGCTGCTGCAGCTCGACATGTGGGAGCACGCCTTCTACCTGCAGTACAAGAACGTGAAGGGTGACTACGTCAACGCCTGGTGGAACGTGGTCAACTGGCCCGACGTCGCCGAGCGCTTCATCAAGGCCCAGTCCTTCGCGTCCTGACCGCCCCCGAAGCTGATCGAGTCAGATTGGGGAACAGCAGCATTGCTCGTCCCTCCCCCCGTACACGAATCGCGGAGGTTCGACGGTTCAACGTCACCACACAACATTGGACCGTTTGTCTTCCGCGTTTCGTGTACAGAGGGGAGGGAGGTTCGGGGGCAGCGGTCAAGGAGCGGCCCGTGCGGGAAATCCACGGGACCCCTGATCCCACGGCACGTTCACTGTTCCAGTGGCGGGGGCAGATAATTGACCATGGACCGCGACCGTGCTCTTTCCCTGCTGGGCTCGTACACGAGGACCCGCCTCGATGCCCGCTCCCTTCATCCGTTGCTCCTGGAACTGGCCGAGGCGTTGGACCGGGCCCCCACCCAGGTGATCGGCCCGAGGCTCAGGCTGCGCTGGCCCCTCGACCCGAAAAACCTGCTGCAGGTCAAGGTCTTACCGCTGGCCTCGCCCGGGGAACCGATGTGCTGGGTGGCCCTCCACGAGGTGATGGACGGCCGCCGGGCACTTCATGCCGACCACATGAACCTGAGATACACGGGATACCCCGAGTTTCGCTGCCGGCCTCCCTATCTCTGGAATCTCGGTCTCGTCCCACGCGACCAGTGGATGCAGGACATGATCTCCCCCGTGGTTTCCTGGCCCGCCCTGGTGCAGGGGGTCGGTGAGATGGTCTCCGGTCTGCCCGCCGAACTGGCCGCGCTCCCGGTGGAGTGGTTCGACGGAACCATCAGGGTGCACGATCCGGAATACGAATGCCTCGACCTAGAGATCTCGCGACACGGAATCAGGGCGAAGGCGAAGAATTTCCAAGGCGAACGGGGGGACCTGACAGCGGCCATGGTCCTGTCACCGGCGGCGTCACTCCAATTGGAGAACGCCTTCCTGGAAACATACGCCTCCTGTTTCTCCCGGGGTTTCCCCCTGGGCCACACGGGACTCAAGGCCACTTGCGAGAACGCACGCCTCAGTTCCTTCCGGATCATGGGCGACACATCCGAGAACCCGAGGTCGCAGCCCGATTTCCGGAGCCGTTTCGACGACCTTCTCGAAGCGGCGGACTGGGTGGACGGCCCCCACCAGGACGACTGCTCCTTCGGGGACCTGACCGCCCCGTTCCCCGCTTGGGAACCGGACCCCACACAGCGGTCCGGACCCCGTCTCTCATTGGGTGAGGCCCGCAACTGGTCCTCGCCCCTAGCCCGCACTGGACCGCCCGTCCCGAACCCCACGGAACTGTGGTGGAAGTGGTGGTGAACCGAACCGAAACCGAGCTCCTCGAAGCTGGTTGAGCCAGCACGAGCGTTCATTTCCCGAAACCTGTTGGACCAGCACGTGAGCGCCCTTCTCTTCTGAAGCTGGTTGAGCCAGCACGTGAGCGTCAGCGAACGGCTGAGTCGAAACCACCACCGGCACCCGGTAGCCAGAACCCGACCCCAGCACCCCAGACACCCTCACCATGGTTTCAACACGGACCACTCCTTCGTCGCGGCCCGGCTCAACCAGCTTCAGGGAGGGTAAATCGGGGAACAGCAGCATTTCCTGCCTCCCCCTGTGCACGAGGAGTGATCCCCGCCCTCACCCGACCCTGCCCACGGTGTTAGTCTCTTCACGTTCAACCAGGACGTGGCGCAGGGGCCGCGGCTCAGCGACCTCGGCGATTCGGCTTGGTGACGAACACCTTCCGGTCAGGCGAAGTTCGGTGAGAATCCGAGACTGTCCCGCAACGGTGCGTTGGGCGCGAGGCCCACGAGTCCGGTCGCCCTGCCCGGTGAGGCATTGACCACTCACGAGGATGAGCAGGGGTGTTTACGAACTCGTCCTGCCCAGCGAAAACCAGGAGCGACCCATGGACGTGTTCCCCACCCCCTTATCCCGCCGCAATCTGTTCCGTGCCGGACTGGCCGCGGCAGCTGTCTCCGTCACCGCCGGATGTGCCTTCCAGAAACCGGAGGAGGCCGCTTCCAGCGCAGCCAGCCCCGACGCCCAGGCGGTCCTCAAGCTCGCCACCGGATTCGCCATCCAGAACCTCGTCCCACTCAAAACCGGTTTCTGGGGCAACGAGTTCGGCTACGCCGAGCTGCTGTTGCGTCCCCAACCCGACGGCAACCCCACCAATTGGCTGCTGAAGGACGCCGTCAACGAGAGCGACCGGACCTGGCGGCTCAGCCTCAAGGAGGGCATCACCTTCCAAAACGGCAACCCGCTGGGCGCTGACCAGTTGGCGGCCCTCATGACCTGGCACCTGGCCAACAACAAGACCGTCACGGAGCAACTCCCCGGAGCCACCGTCGTCGTTGACCAGGACAAGTCCCTGCTGCTGACCACCCAGGCTCCCACACCCGGGCTGCGAAACATCCTGGCCGACGAGGCCTGCTTCACCATCTTCGATCTGCCGAGCTACGAGGGCACCGGCGACGATCCACAAAAACTCATCGACGCCAAGATCTACACCGGTCCCTACGTTCCGGTTTCCCTGAGTGACGAGAAACTGGTGATGACCGCCAATCCCACCTACTGGAACGGGACCCCGGGGCTGGGTGGGGTCGAGGTTCTCTTCGTCTCCGACGCAGGGGCCCGGATCAAGGCCGTCCAGAACGGGGAGGTGGACATCGCGCTCTACCCGCCCACCCAGCAGGCCAAGAGCCTGGAGGGCGACACCCGGGCGAAGTTCAGTCTGGGTGAACCCGGCGGCCCCAGCTTTTGCCTCACCATGAATGTCGCCAAGCCTGTGCTCGCCGAGGCCAAGGTGCGGCGCGCCCTGCTGCGTCTCATCGACTACAAGGCCCTCGCCACCGATGTGATGCAGGGCTTCTACGAACCCGTCAGTTCCTTCTACGACCCGAAGCTCCCCTATGCCATCGACATCTGGAAGACCGATGTGGCTGAGGCGGAACAGTTGCTCGGTGAGGCGGGCGCTACCAAATCCGACAGTGGCTGGCTGCTGAGCAGCGGGGAACCGATCGCCTTCGAACTGCTGACCTATCCGCAGCAGCCCGATTCCGACACCCTCGCCCTGGCCCTGCAGGCCCAGTTCAAGGAACACGGCATCCGGGTCACCATCCGGCAGGTCTCCGACACCACCGCCGAGATGGAGGGCAGCAACTGGGACATCGGCGTCGTCAGCAACGGGACCGTCTCCTTCGGCGGCAATCCCATCCCGCCCCTGCAGCGTTACTACCGCACCGGCGGGAACCGCAACTATTCCCACATCAGTGACCCTGAGTTGGATGCCCTCATCGATGAACTCGCGGTCACCCTCGACGGGACGGCGGCCAAGGACCTGCTGGTCAAGATCCAGCAACGCATCGGTGATCAGGGCTACAACGGTTTCTGTGGTCGCCGCCGCCCGGCGGTGGTCGTCGGACAGCGGGTGCCGAACTACACCCCGCAGCACGCCCTCATCTGGGTGGACGCCTCCACCCGCGTCGGCGCCTGAACCACGATGTACGCCCTGCGGCGTCTCGGGCAGGGGCTGCTCTCCCTGCTCGTGGTGAGCATCGCCATTTGGTCCCTGATGGCCTTCACCCCGGGGGATCCCGCCCTGCGGATCCTCCAGGCCCGGGGCATCCTGGAACCCACGGCGGAGCAGGTGGAGTTGCTGCGCGCCGAACTCGGCCTGGACCGTCCCCTGATCCTGCGCTACCTGGATTGGATGACCGGTCTGGTGCGTGGCGATCTGGGACCGTCCTGGGCGACGGGTCGTCCCATCTCCGACGAATTCCTCAGCAGACTGCCCGCCACCGTGTTGCTGACCGTGGTGGCGCTGCTGCTGGCCCTGGCCCTCACCATGGTGCTGGGGATCCCGGCGGCGCTGTGGGCGTCGCGTTGGCCTGACACCCTGTCGCGTGGATTCGCGCTGGTGGCGCTGTCCCTGCCTTCCTTCCTCATCGGGGTGGTGTTGGTGGAGGTGATCACGCTGCGTCTCGGGCTGGGACGGGTCCTGGCCGACGGCACCATCGCGACGGTGTTCCTCCCCGCCCTCACCCTGGCCCTGGGACCTGCCGCCACGTGGTCACGGCTGTTGCGCACCGGACTGTTGGAAACCCGTAACGCGCCCTTCCTCAGCGTGGCCCGGGGTCGGGGAGCTTCCAGGAACTATCTGCTCACCCGGCATCTGCTGCCCCATGCCGCCCCACCCATGTTGACCGTGATCGGGCTCAGCGCCGCGGCCTTGCTGGGTGGCGCCCCCGTGGTGGAGACGGTGTTCACCTGGCCGGGTGTGGGGTTGTACGTGGTCAAGGCCATCGACACCCGCGACCTCCCCGTCATCGCCGCGACGGCCCTGTTCGCCGTGGTGGTCTACCTGGTCACCAGTCTGGTCACCGATCTGCTGCTGGTCCGGATCGATCCCTCCCGGAAGGCGACGACATGACCACTTGGCGCGCCCTGTGGCGGCACAGGGAGGGGCGGCTGGGGATCGTCCTGGCCGTGGTGCTGGCCCTGCTGGTGCTCGCCGGACCGCTGTTCGCGATGGATCCCGACCAGGTCGACTACCGGGCGCAGCTCCAGGCACCCAGTCCCGGTCATCTCCTCGGCACGGATCAGGCCGGTCGTGATCTGCTGGCCCGTTCCCTCGTCGGCGGCACCACATCTTTGGGGGCTGCCGTGACGGTTTTCCTCATCACGTCAGCCGTCGGGATGCTCGCGGGGGTCGGGGCCGCGTTGAGCGGAGGAGTGGTCGACGCGGTCATCAGCCGGTTGATCGACATCATGCTCGGTCTGCCCTCCCATGTGCTGGCGTTGGCCATCGTCGGTCTGCTCGGCCCGAGTTTCCCCAATCTGATCCTGGCGATGTCGATCACCGGCTGGGCGGGGTTGGCCCGGCTGGCCCGCACCTGCGCCCTCGGGTGCCGGCAGGAACCCTATGTCCAGGCGGCGCGCATGGCAGGGGTGTCGTCGTGGCGGATCCTGACCGGACACATCATCCCGATGGTCTGGAACCAGGTGATGGTGTTGGCCACCCTGGACATCGGATCGACCATCCTGGCGTTGAGTGGTCTTTCCTTCCTCGGGTTGGGAGCGCAACCTCCGACGGCGGAGTGGGGCAACATGCTCTCCGAGGTCCGCAGCACCTCGGCCGCGGCGCCCTGGCAACTGATCGGGCCGGGGCTCGGGTTGTTCCTGAGCATGGCCGCTGCTGCTCTCATCGCCGACGGGCTACGGGATGTCACGGAGGTGGGCAATGCCGTCGCGTGAACCGCTCATCACCGTGGAGGCGTTGAGCGTAACCTATCCCAACGGGGTGAAGGCCCTCGATGAGGTGAGCGTGGAGATCCCCACCGGGGCTCGCGTAGCGCTGGTTGGTTCCTCCGGGTCCGGGAAGTCCACCCTGGTCAAGGCACTGTTGGGGCTGCTGCCCATCAGCAGTGAGGTGACAGGACGGGTCGAGGTGACCGGAATCGACATGGTGCACGGCGATCCGGAACGGATCCGGGCCGCCCGGGGACTGGTCGTCGGATACATCGCACAGGATCCCTACGCGGCCTGCGACCCGTTGCGCAGCATCCGGCACCACATCGAGGCGGCCTGGCGGATGCACCGGCTCAGGCCCCCGGAGCAGGCAGCCCCCAGCCAGCTCGGCTCGGTGGGCATCGAGGATGCACAACGCCGAGCGCAGGAACGACCCCACGCATTTTCGGGTGGGATGTTGCAGCGGGCATCAATCGCGGCGGGCACCGTGCATCATCCCCGGCTCGTCCTGGCGGATGAGCCGACCAGCGCCCTGGATGCGGAACTCGCCGACGGTGTGCTTGGGCTGATCGACGAACGTTCCACGGGGCTGCTGCTCATCACCCACGACCTCTCCCTGATCGGGGAGCACTGTGACCGGACCCTGGTGATGCACCAGGGGCGGATCGTCGAGGACGGGGCCACCTTGGAGTTGCTGACCCATCCCCAGGCCTCGGCGACTCGACGTCTGGTCGAGGCCTGTCCCCGTCTCAATACGGCACCCGGTGATCCCCGGCCGGCCGGGCGGCCCGTGATCCGGGCGCAGGGGCTCACCCACGGTTACGGAACCCCCTTGTTCCAGGACCTGGATCTGACGGTGCGGGCCGGTCAGGTGTTGGGAATCCAGGGGCCGAGCGGCTGCGGTAAATCCACGCTGCTCCGGTTGCTCGCCGGATTGGAGAAACCCCAGGCGGGCAGGGTCGAGTTCCTACCGGACACCGGCGCGGTGCACCGACGACCCGCGGGTTTCGTGATGCCGGTGTTCCAGAACCCGGTTGGCAGTCTGTCGCCGCGTTGGCCGATCTGGCGTTGCCTGGCCGAGCCGTTGCGGGCGCGCGGGGAACGCCGGAGCAGAGCCGAATGGGTGGAGCTGGCGCAGGAGAAACTGTCCGAGATCGGACTCGGCGCGGTGGATCCCCGCCGCAGGTCCCGTGAGCTCTCGGTGGGGCAGGCGCAACGTGTGGCGATTGCCCGCGCGATGGTCGCCCGGCCCGCCGTCATCGTCGCCGACGAACCAAGTGCCAGTCTTGACGTGCTGAGCGCCCAGGTCAGCTGCTCCATGCTCACCGCGGCAGCTGACGAAGGGGCTGCGGTGGTCGTCGTCAGTCATGACACCGCCCGGTTGCAGACGATGGTCGACCGGTTGCTGGTGTTCCGGGACGGGGTGGTGCGACAACAACGCTGAAGGGAGTCGCGCCCGGCCCAAGTCGACACCACCCTTTGAAGCTGGTTGAACCAGCACGTGAGCGCCACCTTCCCCGAAGCTGGTTGAGCCGGGCCGCGAGGAACGAGTAGCCCGAGTCGAAACCCCCGAAACCCGGTCGGTGAACCCCAACCCCCGCTCCCCGGAAACACCCACCATGACTTCGACCCGACCTACTCGCTGCTGTTCGTGGGTCGGACTCAAATGGTCTGCGAAGGAATCGGAAGGTTCCTATTCGTATGCCGGCGTGCCCTGCGGTGTGAAGAATCGCGCTATGACCACGTCGCCGCCCAGGACGATCTCCACGACGGTCCCGGAGGGATGCTCCCATGCCACGTATCGGGGGTCCTCCACCTCCACGCGGAAGGGTGTGCCCCAGGCCCGGGTGCCTGCCTCCTCGTAACGCAGGAAGCAGTCCCGGAGCGGTTCGTCGGCGGAATCCGCCTTGGCCAGGGTGCAGGAAAGCACCGTCACCACCCCGGAAGAATCCGGGAGCGCCACCACGGTGGAAGGACCGGTGGGACCGCCTGTGAACCGCCATGGAAACCCGTCCCTATTCCAGCCCAGGGAGGCCGCGGCGGCGCGACCCGAGAAGGTTTCCAGGTCGATGGGCCAGTCGAGGGCGGCCACCTGGTCCACCCAGGAGAGAAAACCGTTCAGGGACAGGGCGGTCATCGCATTACTCCTCGGACAGCGCGGGAATGACAGGTCCGGTTCCGCCCCATTTGATGAGCAGTTCCCGGTTCGGGCTGAATCGTGCGTACCGGATGCCACCGTCGTTGTCGACCGTCACCAGTTCGTAGACGACACGGACGGCTCCTGCCGCCAGGTTCCTGAAGAATTCGCGGTGGCTTCCGGTTTCCTTCAAGCGGCGCAGTTCCTGGACCAGGCGGGGATCCTGGCCGTCTCCGGTCAGGAGATCCGTGAGGTATTCCAGACTCCCCCGCTCGGCGATGGTGCCGTCGGAGGTCCTCCGGCATCCCCAGATTTCGTAACCGTCGATCTCGGTTTCGCAGACGATCAGGCGATCGCACTCGTCTACTGCGACGTGATTGAGTTTGCCGGAAACCGCGGACGCGTCCCAGCCGTTCCCGATGATGACCGTGTATCCCAGGTCCCTGCTCCGGTGGTATGCCGCCCTGGCCAGGATGTTGGCGGTGGAGTTCCGGTAGGTGACAGTAGATGCGGCGGACCGCGAGAGCATCTGATACGCCTCGTAGGCCCGCTCCAGCCTCGTGGGATCACCGCCGTGCACTGTCAGGGCAAGTTCGCATGCTATCTGGCTGTCGGTCTTGTCCATGGGTCACGCCTCCTGCCGCAAGTGTAGGCCGGGAGGGTCCGGTGAACTCTCGGTGCCCCGGTCACTGCCCCTTCCCCGCCCATCCCCACGATCAGCCGGCGGGCGTTGCGTTGAGGTTGCCGGTTTCCGGCGGGAGCGCAGGGCGGGTTGCCGAATCAGGTGTGTTCTCGTTGGAGGCCGAGGGACGGGAGGTCGAGTTCATCGGTCCCGACACTGCGCTCCTCCTCAGGGATCTCATCACGATAATCGGGATAACTCCACGCTTTGTAGACGAGACGCTCCGGAGAATCGACACCACCAATGTCCCGAAGCCGGATAACACAAGCCCGAACAACATTCCGGATGATATGACTGGGCGTGGGCCAGGGAAGCTCCTGCTTCCACGTGAAACCATCCTCATCAGGAGCAAACCCCAACTCCCGGAACCCAGCCTGCTGCGCATCAGTGAAGGCGACCCGCTGATTCCCGACATTCAACAAGGACAACTCAGCAGTCATCGTGGTGTTGTGACCAAACGCATAGATCCCACCAAACTGCACAAACGGCGTCCCCGTCTTCCCGGCCTGATCCGGCACACCAACAATCAAAATCGTGTGCGACGGAAACGCCATAACAGTCGAAAACAACCTCTTCTCAAAATCATCCCACGTCATATACACAAAACTCCTTCACACATAGACCACACCAAAACACAAAACAGTCTTCCCCACAGGACCCGCCACCGATTTCGCTCAGACCTCACCCACCCTCGTTTCCTTGTGAAACTCGACCCTTCTAGAGGAACTGCCGCTTTCCCTGCGGCGTGAAGAAGTTAAACATGACAGTCCTGCGCCCTCTTGTTACCTGAGTGAACATGTCTCCGGGGAACCTCCACGTCACACCAGGCCCATCCCCAGCTTCCAGCAGGAAAGGCCCCCCCACGCCTCCCTCCCAGCAGCCACACAAGCCACAAGATGATCATTCAACTCAGCAGCGCTCTCGGCATTCTTTGCCCTATTCACCGCCATGTACAAAAACAGATTGCGCACATTCCCCTCCCTGTTGCTGCTGAGATTTGTCATCGCATCATCGTTGTCAGGGAGAACGCTGAACCACGTTGGTTGCGAGGTGGGCGCCCATCCCAGTTGCTCTGCGTAGGGAGGGAAGTCGTTGAGTTGGATGGGCCACGGAAACTGCACGAGCGTGTTGGTCCACGTGATGAATTCCTGCGGGGGGAATATAATCATGGTGTTTCCTTCTTGATGAATTCGGCGATGAGTTGTCCGTCCTTGAGTTTGAGGATCACCTTACCACCCAGATCAAACTGCCCCACCTTGACGGTGCCGTCAGTTCGGGCATTGACCATCTCGTAGACAACCTCGACACCCTCGGTTTTCAATTTCTGGAAGAAACCGGCGTGCTCCGGCGAGTGCTCCAAAGCAGTCAGAGTTTCGAGGAGTCTCGGATCCTGGTTCTTCCCGCTCAACAAGTCCATCACGTACTCCGCGGTTCCCTGCTGCGCCCGGGGACCCGCAGCAGTCTCCCGGCTGCCGAGCCCAGGGCTGTCGCCACCCTTGTTCTCCCCAACCACCAGCCGCGAATCACCCTCAGTGCTGAACCGGTCCCCCCTCCCCGCACCAGTGGGCTTCGCCCCATCCGGGGTATCAGCAGGCTCACCCAGCAAGTGTTTGCGCCCCGCACCACCCGCATCCGGGGAGTGGTCGAGAGTGAAGTGATGCCCCGCACGATCCCCCACCCACTCCGAAACCTTCCGCAAATCAGAAGCAGAATCCGCGGCAGCCTCGAGACTATCCCTGATCCGTTCTGCTTTCGCCCTCGATTCAGGATCCAATTCACTAAGGGCATCCTTGACTTCTTCTGCGAGTTTTCTGTAGGACTTGTCGGTGGTGTCGAGTTGCAGTTTCTTGCCGTCTCGTGTTTTCAGGGTTTGGATGTCATTGATCGCCTGAGTGGCCGCACGACGATCCGTGCGTGCTTTGGTGCGGGCCTCATCCCAGATACGCGTGTCGGCTCTGGTACGTTCGGCCAGCGCGGGATTGTTCCAGTCATGATCACCCAACAGGATCTTCCGGGCGTAGTACTTGATGCCCTTCGGTCTGTGAGCATACGGATCCTCCGCGAACTGCCCATTATCGGAATGCCGCAGCCTGTCATCCTGGCTCCTGAAAGTCCCTTCCGGATCAGAAGCGTAGTGTTTCCGACCATCACCACGATCAACCTCCACCGGATCGCCGTGATCATCGTAGAGAGGATTCCCCTTCTCGTCGTAGCGGGGAAGATCATCTATCGGATCGTTTCCCGAACCCGATGTCCCATGATCCGACCCATCACCACCAGAACCAGAACCCTCATCCGGATGACGATGATCATCCACACCATCAACCCCGTCGCCACGCCTGTCACCGGGATGCTCACTCCGGGCGGGGTTTTCATCCGGGTCGGGATGCTTGTTCCGTCCCGGGTGCTCGTCCGGGCTGGAATGCTGGGACAACGCCCAGCACGAGAGCTTCTGGTCCACCTTGAAGACCGAGTTCTACGACCGCCACGAGTTCGCCACCCACGCGCAAGCGATCCAGGACATCAGCACCTGGATCGAAACCGTCTACAACCGCCGCCGGCGCCACAGCACCCTCGGTCAGATTCCCCCAGTGACCTACGAACACCAAGGCCATCACCACGGCCAACCAGGCCGCTTAACAGATGCCCACCAAACAGGGTCAACCCCATCAAAACACTCCCCGTGGAGCAGCAACGCGAAGCAGCCCAGCGAGGAAACCGACGGTGAGGCGCTGAACCGGGCGCGGGCTGCCCGGTTTCCACGCGGCAATAGGATGGGGATCGTGTACGACGTCTCGGTGGTGCTGTTCGAGGACTTCGAACTGCTTGACGTGTTCGGACCGGTCGAGCTCCTTGCCCGGCTGCCCGAGGAGTACCGGATCGTCTACGTGGCGCCCGAATCCGGCCCGGTTCGCAGCAGCCAGGGAGCGGAGATCGTGGTCCCTGCATCCTTGAAGAATGCAGCGCCCGCCGACATCGTGCTGGTACCGGGAGGTCCGGGCACGCGTCGCCTGGTCCGCAACCAGCAATTCCTCCAGATGCTCACCCAATTGGCGGCCCCGGCGGCGATCATCGTCTCGGTGTGCACGGGTTCGGCGGTTCTGGCGGCCGCTGGTTTGTTGAACGGTTACCGGGCGACCTCCAACAAAAGAGCTTTCGACTGGGCGTCAGGACATGGGGACGGGGTCACGTGGGTGCGCAGGGCGCGGTGGGTTCACGACCGGAACCGCTGGACCTCCTCCGGGGTGGCGGCCGGCATGGACATGACGGCAGCGTTGATCGGTCACCTCACCGGTCCGGAAGCCGCGACGACAGCCGCCCGTGAGATCGAATTGGAGATTCACCCCGACCCCACGCGGGATCCCTTCGCAGACCCCCGGTGACAACTCTCAGGGCATCATGCCTGCCGTTACGATGCTTCGTACGCGCGACACAGAGGATCGACGACGATGTCCAACACGAGCAGGAGACGTCGTCGTATGGGCCGTCGACAGTCGAAGGAGACCCGATGAATCAACCGAAGCCAAGGCAGATCAGCTGGCTGGACAGCACCGAGCATCGCGACTGGCTCACAAAGCACCGGGAAGCGCTGCTGGACTTCTTCCAACCCGAGGTGGTGCTGCCCGGAGCGGGCTACGCCTACCTCGATTCGCGAGGCCACGCCCTGCCCCGGCTGGGATCGCAACTGTGGTTGGGAGCGCGAATGCTGCACTGCTTCTCCATAGCGGCCATGCAGGGGCGTCCCGGGGCCGAGGACGTGGCCCGGCACGGCATCGGCTTCTACTTGAACGGCGCCGGGCGCGACACAGAGCACGGCGGGTGGTTCCCGACCGTCGGAGGCGATTCCCCCAGCTTCCGCAAGGAACTCTACGGGCAGGCCCACATCCTGCTCGGCGCCAGTTCCGCGACCACCGCCGGGATTCCCGGGGGCGAGGACCTGCTTGCGGCGGCCCTGGAGGTCATCGAGAGGTTCTGGGTGGAGGCCGACGGCGCGGGCACTGATGCCTTCGACCGCGAATTCCACCGGGCCGAGCCCTACCGCGGCCAAAACGCCAACATGCACCTGGCGGAGGCCTACCTGGCGGCCCACGAGGCGACCGGCGACGAACAGCTCCTGGAACGGGCCGCAAGGATCGCGCGCCGCATCGCGGGCCGGGCCGCCGACGCCACGGAAGGGGCCTGGCGGCTCCCGGAACACTTCGACGCCGCCTGGCGGGAACTCCCCGACCACAACCGCGACGAACCCCGGCATCCGTTCCGGCCCTACGGTTCCCAGCCCGGGCACTGGCTCGAGTGGTCGAAACTGCTGCTCCAGATCCGCGGCCTCGGGGTTCGGGAGAACTGGCTGCTGGACGCCTCCCGGCACCTCTTCGATGGCGCATTCCAGGACGCGTGGGCAGGCAACGGCGGTTTCTGCTACACCGTCGATTGGGACGGGAAACCGGTGGTTCCGGAGCGGTTCTTCTGGGAGATCGCGGAGGGCATCGGAGCGGCCGCGGGGCTGTTCCGCGCCACCGGTGAGCAGCGTTACGAGGACGCCTACCGCACCCTCTGGGCCTACGCAGACGAGCACGTCATCGACCATGTGGACGGTTCTTGGCGGCAGGAACTCGACGTGGAGAACCACCCCGTCACCCACACGTGGGAGGGCAAACCGGACCTCTACCACGCCTACCAGGCCACTTTCTACGCCCTGCTGCCCGAGAACCGGGGAATAGCCGCCTGGGTACGCGACCAGCACCGAGGCGGCACCAAAGCGGGCTGAGTTGGACTGCGAGGTGCCGGTGGATGGTTTCGACACGGGCTGCTCGTTCCTCACAGCCCGGCTCAACCAGCTTCGAGAAGAACAAAGCCGGCTGAGTCGAAACCACCCCGCAACCTGTATCCAGAACCCGCCCCTCAACTCCCGGACACACGCAATAGGTTTCGACACAGCCAGCTCGCCAAGCGAGCAGCCCGGCTCAACCGGCTTGGCTCAAAGAAACCCGCGGAAAACGAAACGGGTAGGCATCCCAGCAAGGATGCCTACCCGTCGCTTTGGATTCAGTCCTCGGACTTGTGCTCCACCGGCTCGGTGACGAGCTCCAGAACCGCCAGGGGCGCGGAATCGCCCTTGCGGATGCCGATCTTGGTGATGCGGGTGCAGCCACCGTTACGGTCCTGGAGGGTGGGGGCGATCTCCTCGAACAGTTTCGCCACCACATCCCTGTCGGTCACCGACTTCAACACCAGGCGACGGGAGTGGAGGTCGCCTCGCTTGGCCTTGGTGATGAGCTTCTCGGCCAGCGGCTGGACGCGGCGGGCCTTGGTCTCGGTGGTGGTGATACGGCCGTGCTCGAAGAGCTGGGTGGCCAGGTTGCGCAGGATGAGGCGCTCATGGGTGGGGCTACCACCCAGACGGGGGCCCTTGGTCGGCTTAGGCATTTCTCAATTCTTTCGGTCTGGTTCCGAGCAGCGCTCGGTGTGGGTTCTCAGTACTGCTCGGTCTCGGCGTAGTCGTCGTCCGTTTCGGCGTCGATGTCCTCTTCGCCCTCGTGCTCCTGGTCGTAGCGTTCGATGGCCTGGATCGGGTCGAAGCCCGGGGCGGCGTCGCGCAGCGCGAGGCCCAGGTTGTGAAGGGTGACCTTGACCTCGAGGATCGACTTGGAACCGAAGTTGCGGATGTCGAGGAGGTCCTCCTCGGAACGGGCGACGAGCTCACCGACGGTGTGGATGCCCTCGCGTTTGAGGCAGTTGTAGGAGCGAACCGAGAGGTTCAGGTCCTCGACGGGCAGGTTCAGCGATTCGGCGATCTGTTCGTCCACGGGCGAGGGCCCCATCTCGATGCCCTCGGCGTTGACGTTGAGTTCACGGGCCAGGCCGAAGAGCTCCACCAGGGTTCGTCCCGCGGATGCGACGGCGTCGCGGGGGGCCATGGACGGCTTGGTCTCGACGTCGATGATGAGACGGTCGAAGTCGGTGCGCTGCGCCACGCGGGTGGCCTCCACCTTGTAGCTCACCTTCAGCACCGGAGAGTAGATGGAGTCGACGGGGATGCGTCCGATCTCGGCGTCGGGATCCTTGTTGAGGACACTGGAGACGTAGCCCCGGCCGCGTTCGACCACCAGCTCCATCTCGAGTTTGCCGCCTTCGCTGAGGGTGGCGATGTGCAGTTCGGGATTGTGCACCTCGACCCCGGCCGGAGGCTGGATGTCGGCCGCGGTGACCTCACCGGCCCCCGCCTTGCGCAGGTACATGACCACGGGCTCGTCCTCCTCGGAGGACAGAACCAGGCTCTTCAGGTTCAGGATGATCTCGGTGACATCCTCGACCACACCCTCCAGGGTGGAGAACTCGTGCTGATTTCCCTCGATCTTGATGGAGGTCACGGCCGCACCCGGGATGGACGACAACAGGGTGCGGCGCATCGAGTTGCCGAGGGTGTAGCCGAAGCCGGGTTCGAGGGGCTCGATGATGAACCGCGAACGGTACTCGGAAACCGTCTCCTCCGACAAGGTCGGACGCTGTGCGATGAGCATTTTCTTCCTTCCCGCGCCACCCACTATTTGATGACGCGAATGCCACGACCGGAACCTCTCCGGCCGCAGGGCCCGGAAACCCGAGCTGGGCCGGCCGGCCTTTGACGTGCCGACCAGCCCGGTGGTGCCTACTACTTGGAGTAGAGCTCGACGATCATCTGCTCCTGGACATCGATCACGATCTGCTCGCGGACGGGGAGCTGGTGGACGAGGATGCGCATCCGGTTGGGGCGGGCCTCGAGCCACGCGGGAACGGAGCGTTCCCCGTGGGTCTCACGCGCCACCACGAGCGGGTGGAGGTTCATCGACTTCTCGGCGACATCGATGATGTCGTGGGCCTTGACGCGGTACGACGGGATGTTCACCTTCTTGCCGTTGACGAGGAAGTGTCCGTGCACCACGAGCTGGCGGGCCTGGCGGCGGGTGGCAGCGAAACCTGCGCGGTACACGACGTTGTCGAGACGCGACTCGAGGATCTGCAGCAACGTGTCACCGGTCTTGCCGGGGTGACGATCCGCTTCCTCGTAGTAACGACGGAACTGCTTCTCGAGGACGCCGTAGGCGAAACGCGCCTTCTGCTTCTCCTTGAGCTGCAGCGAGTACTCGGAATCCTTGGTGCGGCCGCGACCGTGGACACCGGGCGGGTAGGGGCGGCGTTCGAACGCCTTGTCGTTGCCAACCAGATCGGTCCCGAGGCGACGGGACTTCTTGGTCATGGGGCCGGTGTAACGAGCCATTTTCTCTTCAGTCCTTTACTTCTCGGGCGCTCAGACGCGGCGACGCTTCGGCGGGCGGCAGCCGTTGTGCGGCACGGGCGTGACATCGGAGATGGTCCCGACCTCGAGGCCCACGGCGCCCAGCGAGCGGATCGCGGTCTCACGGCCCGAACCCGGGCCCTTGACGAACACGTCGACGCGCTTCATGCCGTGCTCCATGGCGCGGCGACCGGCGGCCTCGGCGGCCATCTGGGCGGCGAAGGGGGTCGACTTGCGGGAGCCCTTGAAGCCGACGGTGCCGGCGGAGGCCCAGGAGATCACTGCCCCGTTGGGGTCGGTGATCGAGATGATCGTGTTGTTGAAGGTGCTCTTGATGTGAGCCTGTCCGGCGAGGACGTTCTTCTTCTCCTTGCGGCGCACCTTGGTCTTGGCGGCCTGCTTGCGGCTGGTTGCCATCAGTAGTCAAATCTCCTGTCTCAGCTCACCGCGCGGGTCAGCGTGCCTTCTTCTTGCCGGCCACGGCCTTCTTCTTGCCCTTGCGGGTGCGCGCATTGGTGCGAGTGCGCTGACCACGGACCGGGAGGCCACTGCGGTGGCGACGGCCCTGGTAGTTGCCGATCTCAACCTTGCGGCGGATGTCGGCGGCAACGGTGCGACGGAGGTCACCCTCGATCTCGTAGTTGCCTTCGATGTGGTCACGCAGCGCGACGAGTTGTTCGTCGGTGAGCTGGTGGACACGGAGATCGCCGCTGACACCGGTGGCGGCGAGGGTCTCGGCGGCGCGGGTGCGGCCGATCCCGAAGATGTAGGTGAGTGCGACCTCCAGGCGCTTGTCGCGCGGCAGGTCGACCCCAACGAGGCGTGCCATGTTTTACCTTTCAGTGTTTCTGGTCCCTGTGGGCTTCCACCCGGTCAGGTCGGGGACCGCGAAGGTGTGTGGCGTGTCGCGTCCCCTCCTGGCGTGCGGCGGTTCTCTTTCGCCGCAGAGGGGCCTTGGCCTTCGTCCAAGGGTCGGGAGTCACCGTTCGGCGGCCCTTGCGATCACGTTGTGTTCAATTGTCTGGCGGGCTGGGCGACCTGCCCCGTTCCGCGATGTTCTGCGAACCTTCGCCGGGTTTTCAGCCCTGGCGCTGCTTGTGGCGCGGGTTGTCGCAGATCACCATCACACGACCGTGCCGGCGGATGACCTTGCACTTGTCGCAGATCTTCTTGACGCTCGGCTGAACCTTCATTCGAGCAACCTTTTCAATCAGCGACTGGGCAGTTCCCTGCCCAATCTGTGGTGGATGAGCTGGCCGCCGGTAAACCACGACCGCCGCAGGCGCGCGGCAGCATCCGGGCATGGACGACCGACGACAAAGCCTACGTCACGTCCCCGGTTTTCGCCAAACAGGCACGGCAAAAGATGGACGCCCGGCCGTGGGCCGGGCGTTGGGATTTCGAGTCTGGACCCGCCTGGTCACTTGTGCCGGTACACGATGCGACCACGGGTGAGGTCGTAGGGGGAAAGCTCGACGACCACTCGGTCGGCGGGCAGGATGCGGATGTAGTGCTGACGCATTTTTCCGCTGATGGTGGTCAGGACCTTGTGCCCATTGGGCAATTCCACGCGAAACATTGCGTTGGGCAGCGCCTCGACCACGGTACCCTCAAGTTCGAGGGCTCCTTCTTTCTTCGCCATGTGCTCTCATTCGTCGGTGGAACCCGGTTTACGGGTGCGGCAAGGAGCCGCAGTACCGTAAGCAGTTTACGCGGCCCCCGGCGGCACCCCAAATCCGCCCCGGCCCGGTCGCCGTCACCACCGGGCCGTAACGTTGCCCCATGCAGTACTTCGCCGTTCACTACACCTACGTCGACGACGCCGAACTCATCGCCCGCCACCGCCCCGACCACCGGGCCTTCCTGTCGGGCCTGACGGACAAGGGACTCATCGCGGGTGGCGCCTACCCCGATGCCACTCCCCCATCGGCCCTTCTCGTGTTCAAGGCCGAGAGCGCCGAGGCCGTTTCCGAGCTACTCGCCGGGGACCCGTTCCGGAGCAACAACGTGCTGGCCGACGTCCGCATCGTCCACTGGACCCCGGTGATCGGGATCTTCGCGGAGTAGTTGGAGCAGTTTCCGCCCTCAGATCCTGGTCAGGTGCGGTTCGGCCGGAAGGTGGCGTTGTAGCCCCCGAAGGACAACCGCCGGAGCATTTCGCCGCGATACCTGGGTTCGCACACCCTCGAGACGACCCACGCCAGGGCATGGGCCATCATCCCGACAAACCGGGGGTGGCATTCATCCCCGTGAACGCCAGGCCCGCGAGATGCTGTGAGTTCTCGATGGCGTAGCAGCACGCCATTATCGAACCCGTGGAATGCCCGAGCAGCAACAACGGCACGCCGGGATACGCCTTCTCGGCGAATGCGATGACGGTTCCGAAACCACCCCACCGCCTTCGCCCAACCGTCCTCGTCTGCGAAAAACCCGAGCTGTGCACGGGCAGGGACTCGATCATGGTTGGAAACCGTTCACCCCCGCAACGCTTGGAACGCGTGGCTTCCTGCTCAGAGCAGCCAGAACAGAAGGACGGCCACAATGGCCAGCAGAGTCACCACACCCGCGACGGCCCCGACCGCCACCATTCCTATTCGCGCCGGGGCGTGGATTTCACCGGTCTGTCCCGCCGGGAGTTTTCCCTCACCGACGATCGCGGGGGTCTCCAGCGCTGCTGCCGGAAGCTGTTCCACCACGGGAACCAGATCGCCCAGGGTCTTCGCGCCGTAGATCACATCCATTGACTGCCGGTAGGAATCCGATTCCATCCGGCCGTCGGCGAATGCGTCCGAGACCCGCTTTGACAGCGCCTCCCGTTCCGTCTCGCCGACCGGTTCGGCCGCGCGTTGGAGATACCGGGAGGATGGCGGCAACTTGTTCATGCGATCAATGGTAGAAGTCCGGTGCGTCACTCGTTGAGCGGCCCGAAGGCAACACCGCGCGCGGTCAGTTCCGCTTCTCCTCCGTCAGGTTCCGTGAGCACCCAAAGGCCGTGCTCCGTGATGGCCACGGTGTTCTCCCAGTGGGCTCCGCGTTCCCCGTCGCGGCTGCGCACCGTCCAGTCGTCGGCGGCCACCACCGTCTGGTGAAATCCGAGGGTCAGCATGGGTTCGACCGCGATCGCCATCCCCACCCCGAGACGCGGGTTGGGGCGGAACCTGAACTGGTTCGGGACGTCCGGTTCCATGTGCATCCGGGAGCCGATCCCGTGCCCCGTGTAGTCGCGCAATGACCCGTAGCGGCGTGGCTGGTGCTTGACGCACCACTCGATGGCCCGCGACACGTCCCCGACGCGACCTCCGTCACGGACCGCGGCGATGCCTGCCCACATGGCCTGCCGGGTGGCCTCAATCATCCCGAGATCCTCCGCCCGGGCCTCGCCGACCACGAAACTGCGGGCCGCGTCACCGTGCCAGCCATCCAGCACGGCGCCGAAGTCGATGGAGACGAGATCGCCGTCACGGATCACCCGGTTCCCCGGGATGCCGTGAACCAGTTCGTCGTTCACGGAGATGCACGACACCCCCGGAAACGGGGTGCCGTACTCGGAGCCGTAGCCCAGGAAGTTCGAGGTCGCCCCGTGCTCGGCCAACACGTCCCGGCCCACCGCGTCGATCTCGGCGGTGGTGACACCCACCGCGGTGGCCTCCTGCATCCGGCGCAGACCCTCGGCCACGACCAGTCCCGCGGCTCGCATCTTCCTCAGCTGTTCGGGCGACTTGATCTCTATCGACATCTCAGGCCTTGCGCGCAGCCACCGCCTCGAGCATCCGCTGCCGCACCTCCTCGACGGTGCCGGTGCCTTCGATCTCCACGAGCAGCCCCTGCCGCTCGTAGTGGAACAGCAGCGGCGCGGTCTGGCCGGCGTAGACCTCCATGCGACGTCTGATGGTGTCCTCGTTGTCGTCGGTCCGTCCCTCCTTCTGGGCCCGGTCCAGCAGGCGCGCAACCAGCACGTCGGGCTCCACCATCAACGAGACCACGGCGTTGAGGCGCCGTCGCTGGCGGGAAAGATGCCGGTCCAGGAAGTGCACCTGGTGCATGGTTCGTGGGAAACCGTCGAGAAGGAACCCGGATGCGCAGTCCTCCTCGGCCAGCCGGTCAGCGACAATGGCCTCCGTCACGTCGTCGGGAACGTACTCCCCGGCCTCGATGATGGCCTTGACCTTGACACCCAACTCGGTGGCGTTGCGGATGTTGGCGCGGAAGATGTCGCCCGTTGAAATCGCTGGCACCGAATACGCCTCTGCCAGAGCTGTCGCCTGGGTGCCCTTGCCTGCTCCGGGGGCACCCATGATGAGCATTCTCACCTCAGGAATCCTTCGTAGTTGCGTTGTTGCAGCTGACTTTCGATGCGCTTGACCGTGTCAAGGGCCACACCGACGATGATTAGGATGGAGGTTCCGCCGAACGGGAAATTCTGGTTCGCGCCGACCGCGATGAACGCGAGGGTCGGGATCATCGAGATGATCGCCAGGTACAGCGACCCCGGCGCGGTCAGGCGGTTCAACACGTAGGTCAGGTAGCGTTCCGTCGGTTTGCCGGCGCGGATACCGGGAATGAAGCCGCCGTACTTCTTCATGTTGTCCGAGACCTCCTCGGAGTTGAAGGTGATGGCGACGTAGAAGTAGCAGAAGCCGACGATGAGCAGGAACTGCAGGGTGCTGTAAACCCAGCTGTTCGTGTGGAAGTTGGTGGCGATCCACTGCCCGGTCCCGGACTGGGGCCGGAAGGTGGCGTAGAGGATCGGCAGGTAAAGGATGGAGCTGGCGAAGATCACAGGGATGACGCCGGACTGATTGATCTTCAACGGAATGTAGGTGGTCGAACCACCCACGAGCCTGCGTCCGACCATGCGCTTGGCGTACTGCACGGGGACGCGCCGTTGTCCCTGCTCCATGAACAGGATGCCGAGCATCACGAGCAGACCGATGGCGACGATGGCCAGGAACAGGAACCAGCCGGTGGCCCCCTGGTGGCCCTCCTTGATGGACCACAGGCCGGTCGGGAACTGGGCGGCGATCTGGGTGAAGATCAGCACGGACATGCCGTTGCCGACACCGCGGTCGGTGATCAGCTCGCCCAGCCACATGATCACGACGGTCCCGGCAGTCATGGTGAGCACCATCGTGACCAGCGGGAAGAGCTCCACCTTCTCGTGGAGGATACCGATGCCCTTGCAATCCGGCAGCAGCTGATCCGTGCGCGCCATGGTGACGAATGCCGTCGCCTGGAGCAGCGCCAGAACGAGGGTGAGATACCGCGTGTACTGCGTGATCTTGGCCTGCCCGGCGGCGCCCTCCTTACGGAGAGCCTCCAGCCGCGGGATCACCACGGCCAGGAGCTGCAGGATGATCGAGGACGTGATGTAGGGCATCACTCCCAGGGCGAAGATCGTCAGGTGCAGCAGGGCACCGCCCGAGAACAGGTTGATCAGGGAGTAGAGCCCTGCCTGCTGACCTCCCGCGGCTTTGTTAAGGCATGTGTTCAACGCCTGCATGTTCACGTTCGGGGCAGGGATGGTGGAACCGAGGCGGAACACCAGAAGGATCCCAAGCGTGAAGAAAATCTTCTTGCGCAGCTCAGGCGTCTTGAACGCGCTAGCGAAGGCGGAGAGCATCCGGCCCCTCTTTCAGTTGCTCAGCAAATTACCCGTCACCCATCTCAGGCAACCTAGGCAGCGTACCAAGGGGCACGCACATTCCCCAATGCCGTGCCACGCCCGGGGCCGCCCGGGCACCGCCGGTACCGGCACCGGGCCCCTTCCCCACGCGACACATCCCCGGAAGGTATTGCATACTTCCGGCCAGCTCTCCTATGCTTTCCAGCATTGACTTCGCGACGTGAGCGTCGTCGTTGGTTGGGGGACATCATGAAAAAAGTAATGACCGTGTACGGGACCCGTCCCGAGGGCATCAAGATGGCGCCTGTCATCCGCCGCCTCGAGGAGGATCCGCGATTCGAGTCGATCTCGGTGGTCACGGGACAGCACCGCGAGATGCTTGACCAGGTGGGCGAGGTACTGGGAATCACCCCGACGCACGACCTCAACGTTTTCGCGCCGGGCCAGACCCTCAACGAGATCATGGCCCACATCATCACGCTGCTCGACCCGATCCTCGAGATGAAACGCCCCGACGCCGTTGTGGTCCAGGGCGGCACATCCACCGTCGCGGCGGCCGCCCTGGCCAGTTTCAACCGGCACATCCCCGTCGTCCATCTGGGGGCGGGGCTCCGCAGCGGCGACATCGCGGCGCCGTTCCCGGAGGAGGCCAACCGCAGCATCGCAACACGGATCAGCTCCCTCCACCTGGCCCCGACCCAGCGGTGCCGGGTCAATCTGGAACGGGAGGGGGTGCGCAGCGAGGACATCATCGTCACCGGGAACACCGTCATCGACGCCCTGATGCGGGCGGTGGAGGCCGAGGTCCCCATCCAGGACGAGAGGATCCGCGAGGCGATCGCCTCGAACGCACCGATCCTGCTGGTCACCGCCCATCGCCGCGAGAACTGGGGAGCCCCCATGGAGCGGATCGGCAACGCCGTCGCCCGGCTGGCCCTCCGCCACCCTGGGCTCCGCGTGATCCTGCCGGCCCATCTCAACCCGATCGTCAGGCACTGTCTGCTACCCCCGTTGGTCGGCCTGGACAACGTCATCGCCTGCGATCCCCTCCCCTACGGTGAGTTCATCCAGCTGTTGAAGGCATCGAGTGTCGTCCTGACCGATTCCGGCGGGTTGCAGGAGGAGGCCCCGGCCCTCGGCAAACCCGTCCTGGTGCTTCGCGAGAGGACGGATCGTCCGGAGGCGGTCGAGGTCGGTGCGGCCCGGCTGGTCGGCACCGACGAGGAGACCATCCTCGCGGAGGTCGGCAGCCTGCTCAGCCTCCCCGCCGGCCACGCCCCGGTTCCCGAGTCGGTCAATCCCTACGGTGACGGTGCGGCCGCGGTGCGGGCGGTCGCGGGAATCGCGGCTTTCCTCGGTGTCGGCGATCCCCTGCCCGACTTCGTCAGCCACACCCCGGCGCGCCCCTGGCCGCTCACCAAGTCCGCCTGAAAGCTCCACCCGGGTTCGGGGTCCTAGCGGAAACGGAACCACCCGGTGGGAAAAGGGAAGGAGCCGGGTGCCGAATCCTCGGATCGGCACCCGGCCCCATTTGTCTTGCGCTGTCGCTCAGGCCTCCACCGCGGAGCCGCCGGCAGCGGCCAGCTTCTCCTTCGCGGAGTTCGAGAACGCGTCGGCCGTCACGTTGAGGGCGACGTTGATGTCGCCGTCGCCCAGCACCTTGACGAGCGCGCCACCGCGGACGGCCCCGGCCTCGACGAGGTCCTCCACCGTGACCGCTCCCCCCCTGGGGAACAGCTCGGCGAGGCGACCGACGTTGACGACCTGGTACTCCACGCGGAACGGGTTCTTGAAGCCCTTGAGCTTCGGGATCCGCATGTGCATCGGCATCTGGCCGCCCTCGAAGTTCGCGGGGACGTTTTTGCGAGCGCCCGTGCCCTTCGTGCCGCGACCGGCGGTCTTGCCCTTGGACGCCTCACCGCGGCCCACGCGGGTCTTGGCGGTGTTGGCGCCCGGGGCGGGACGCAGGTGATGAATCTTGAGAGCCATTACTTGACCTCTTCCACTTCCACGAGGTGGGCGACGGTGCGGATCATGCCGAGCACCTCGGGACGATCCTCACGCACCACCGTCTGGCCGATGCGCTTCAACCCCAGGGTGCGAAGCGTGGCCCGTTGGTAGTCCTTGCCGCCGACCCCCGACTTGATCTGGGTGATCCTCAGTTCAGCCATCAGCCGGCCACCTCTTCCTTGCGTGCACGGAGCAGCGCCGCCGGGGCGACGTCCTCCACCGGCAGGCCACGACGCTTCGCGACGGCCTCCGGTTCCTCGAGCTGCTGCAGGGCGTCAACCGTCGCGTGGACGACGTTGATGGCGTTGGCCGAGCCGAGCGACTTGGCCAGCACGTCGTGCACACCGGCGCACTCGAGCACCGCACGCGCCGATCCACCGGCGATGACACCGGTACCGGGCGAGGCGGGGCGCAGAAGCACCACGCCGGCGGCCTTCTCACCCTGCACGGGGTGCGGGATGGTGCGCTGGATCAGCGGCACGCGGAAGAAGTGTTTCTTGGCCTCCTCCACGCCCTTGGCGATGGCGGCGGGCACCTCCTTCGCCTTGCCGTAGCCGACGCCGACGGTTCCCTCACCGTCACCGACGACCACCAGGGCGGTGAAACTGAAACGACGCCCACCCTGGACGACCTTGGCGACGCGGTTGATGGCGACCACGCGCTCGAGATACTGGTTCTTCTCTTCCCTGGAAGCCTGGCCACGACGATCGTCACGGCCACGACGCTCCCCACCGCGGCGATCACCGCGCTGCTGGGTTTCACTCATCGTGTTCCCTATCCTCTCGTCGTTCTCAGAATCCGAGACCGGCCTCGCGCGCCGCATCGGCGAGCGCGGCGATCCGGCCGTGGTACTTGTTGCCGGCACGGTCGAAGACGATGTTCTCGATGCCGGCTTCCTTCGCGCGTTGGGCGATGATCTCCCCCACCTTGCGGGCCTTGGCGGACTTGTCGCCCTCCGCCGCGCGCAGGTCCGCTTCCATGGTGGATGCGGAGACCAGGGTGCGGCCGACGGTGTCGTCGATCACCTGGACGTACAGGTGCCGCGCGGAGCGGGTGACCACCATGCGAGGCCGCTCGGCGGTGCCGTTGATCTTCTTGCGGCCACGCAACTGACGGCGGGCACGTGAGGCGGTCTTCGCCGCCAGGCCCTTGCGTATGCCAAGCGAGATAGCCATTACTTACCAGCCTTTCCGGCCTTGCGGCGGACGTGTTCGCCCGCGTAGCGAACGCCCTTGCCCTTGTACGGCTCGGGCTTGCGGATCTTGCGGATGTTCGCGGCGGTCTCACCGACAAGCTGCTTGTCGATGCCGTGCACCGTGAACTTGGTCTGGGTCTCGACGGTGAAGGTGATGCCCTCCGGGGCGTTGACCACCACCGGGTGCGAGAACCCGAGGGCGAACTCCAGCTGGGTGGGGCCCTTCGCGACGACACGGTAGCCGACGCCCACGATCTCGAGTTTCTTCTCGTAGCCCTGGGTGACCCCGGTGACCATGTTCGACACGAGGGTACGGGTCAGGCCGTGCAGGGAACGGGACAGCCGCTCGTCGTCCGGACGCGACACCTGCAGTTCGCCCTGCTCGTTCTTCGCAATGGTGATGGGTTCGCGAACGGTGAACTTCAGTTCACCCTTGGGGCCCTTGACGGCCACGTCCTGGCCGTCGATCTTGACCTCGACGTTGGACGGGACCGCGATCGGGAGCCTGCCAATTCGTGACATGTTCTATCTCCTTTTCAGTCTCGTCGGGTCACCAGACATAGGCGAGCACTTCGCCGCCCACGGACTTGGCGTTTGCTTGTTTGTCGGTCAGCAGCCCCTGGGAGGTGGAGATGATGGCGATACCGAGACCGCCGAGCACCTTCGGGAGGGCGTTGGCCTTCGCGTAGACGCGCAGACCGGGCTTGCTGATGCGACGGAGCCCTGCGATGGAGCGCTCGCGGGAGTCACCGTACTTGAGGGTGACCTTGAGCACCTTGCCCACCTGTCCTTCGACCTCGGTCAGCTCGAAGTTCGAGATGTAACCCTCGGCCTTCAGAATCTCCGCGATGCCGACCTTGATCTTCGACGACGGCATGGACGTCGACTCCTGGTACGCCTGATTGGCGTTACGCAGACGCGTGAGCATGTCTGCGATGGGATCAGTCATTGTCATGGCTGTTTGGCTTCTTTCTCGCCCCGGTTTCCCTCACTGCTGGGGACCTTTGGCAAATCGAAAATTGGAAGTTCTTCTCGTGGCGCTCTGGGTCACCAGGACGACTTGGTCACGCCGGGAAGCTGACCCGCGTGGGCGAGGTCACGCAGGCAGACGCGGCACAGACCGAACTTGCGGTACACCGACTTGGGGCGACCGCAGCGCTTGCAACGGGTGTAGGCGCGCACACCGAACTTCGGTTTGCGGGACTGCTTGACCTTGAGTGCTGTCTTAGCCATGGTTCACGCTCACTTCTTCTTCCTGGGCTGGAACGCGGGGCCGCGGCCACCCTTGACCGGCTTCGGGTCGTCGACGGCCTTGAAGGGGAAACCGAGGTGCTTCAGCAGTGCACGGCCCTCCTGGTCGTTGGTGGCCGAGGTCACGAACGTGATGTCCATGCCGCGGACGCGGTCGATCTTGTCCTGGTCGATCTCCAGGAACATGACCTGCTCGTTCAACCCAAAGGTGTAGTTGCCCTTGCCGTCGAACTGGCGGCCGTTGAGGCCACGGAAGTCACGGATACGGGGCAGGGCCAGGGTCAGCAGCCGGTCGGCGAACTCCCACATGCGGTTCCCGCGGAGGGTGACGTGGCAACCGATGGGCATGCCCTCGCGCAGCTTGAACTGGGCGATGGACTTGCGGGCCCTGGTGATGGTGGGTTTCTGGCCGGTGATCACGGTCAGGTCGCGGACGGCACCGTCGATGATCTTGGAGTCGCGAGCGGCCTCGCCGACGCCCATGTTGACCACGATCTTGGTCAGACCGGGGATCTGCATGACGTTGGCGTACTTGAACTCCTCCTGCAGGGCGGGGACGATCTGTTCGCGGTACTTCTTCTTCAGGCGCGGGATCTCGATGTCGTTGCTCATCAGATCTCCTTCCCGGTCTTCTGGGCGATGCGGACGCTGCGCTGGGCCTGGTACTCGGACCCGTCGGAACGCTTCTTGGTGACATCGACGCGCTGGTAGCCGACCCGGGTCACGACCTCCTTGCCGTCAATCTTGGTGACGAGCTGGACGTTCGAGACGTGGATGGGGGCCTCGAAGCTGATGATGCCGCCCTCGATGCGACGCCCGTTGGCGCCCTGGGATTCGCGCTTGTGCCGTTTTACGACGTTGACGCCCTCGACGGTCACCTTCTGGGCGCGGGGATCGACGGCGATGATCTCACCGGTCTTGCCCTTGTCCTTGCCTGCGATGACCTTGACGCGGTCGCCCTTCTTCACGTGGAGCGAATTCATCTCAGATCACCTCCGTGGCGAGTGAAGCGATGCGCGTGAACTTCTTCTCACGCAGTTCCCGGGCCACCGGGCCGAAGATGCGGGTGCCGCGGGGCTCCCCGTCGCTCTTCAGGATAACGGCGGCGTTGTCATCGAACTTGATGTACGAGCCGTCGCCACGGCGACGCTCCTTGGCTGTACGCACTACGACGGCCTTGACGATTTCGCCCTTCTTGACGTTGCCGCCGGGGATCGCGTCCTTGACCGTGGCGACGATGATGTCACCGAGGTAGGCGTAACGACGCTTCGAGCCACCGAGAACGCGGATGCACAAGAGCTCCTTGGCACCAGTGTTGTCGGCGACCTTGAGTCGCGACTCCTGCTGGATCATTTGTTCTCCTCCGTCCGACCGGTTCCCGGGCCCGGGCCTGGTCGGAACTCGCATGATGAACCCCCTGGATTTTGCCAGGAGGCGCCCCGGGCCTCGGGCACGGGGTTTCGTCGCCCGAGAGAGGTCCCCACCCGGATGGCCGGAGGGCACAGACTCAAGGCAACTTGCAAAGCGTACCCCAAGGGGCCCCGTCAGGCGAAACCGATACCAGCGCCTCCTCAACGCCGCTTCAGCGGGCTGCCCGGGAGAAGCCGAACCACCACGGGCCCCGCACCGCCAAGGACTGAAGTGCTACGCGTTTCGTGGACAGCGACGAAAAACAAGTTTAATCGAACATGTAAGGCATGTGTCCGTATCATGCCAGCATCGAGAATTCAGTGAAGAATTCACGCAGCAAATCGTCATGGAGGTCGTTGAGAAGTCCCGCCCGATGGTGTGCCAAGTCCTCCGCCCCGTCCCTGTGGATCGGTTTTCGCGTCACCGCAACACGGCGAACTTCTCCTCGCTGCGCAGGATCAGGTATTGGTCTTCCTGCTGGATGTAGGTGTAGCCGTCGAAGGCCTGTTTCCACAACATCTCCGACTGGCCGGGTTTGATCGCCACCAGCTGCACGCCCTCGCCCCTGTCGTCGGAGGCTATGACGTTTCCTTCCGCCGTGCGGAACACCACCCGGCCGAACGCCACCGAGTACTTCTCCAACTCGATTTTTCCCGTGCCCATGTCAGCGACGCCCACGTACATCTCCTGCGATTCCGCCAGCAACACCACCGGCTGTCCCTCGTGATCGAAGATGGTCGGGTAACCGTTGCCCCAGTTCTGCCCCCATTGCACATCCCCGGTGCGGGGGTCGAGGCGTTCGACCATTTTACCCTGCCGTGAACCGACGAGCAGGGCGTCCTTGAAGACGTGGAGCGGCCCGCCGGAATCCGGTTTCTGCCAGATCTGGTTGCCTGCCGAGTCGTAGGCGGTCAGGCGAGTGTTGTTGTGCTCGGAAGCGACGACGGTCCCGCCGATGCGCACGAAACCCGCCGAATCGCTGTACCAGGAGGGTGCGCTGCCGTCGGTCAGGGACATGGACTTGAAGCAGCTGATCTCGGCCCCGAACTCGTTGATCCAGCAGAGATCGGCGAATCCGTCACGTTCCTTGACCATGAACGCACCCTCCTGCGGTTCGATGAAGAGCTCAGTCGTCCACTCGGTGGCACCCGAGCCGGCGATGTCCGGGATGCGGCTGATCCTCACCTTGCCGATGATCTCCTCGTCCAGTTCGTAGCGGTAGACGGCCCTCGTGTCGCTTCCCACGATCGATCCATTGCCCAGGTCGAGTTCACGCACGAATCCCCCGTCCGAGGCCCGGTGCACCAGGAACCGGTTCTTCCCGGCAGCATCCGTGACGACCAGCCCGAACAGCCCGCCGGGCAGTTTGGTGTTGAACTGTATGCTCACCGCGCCACCGATCCGCTCGCCGATGTCAACCGACCAGCGCTCCGAACCGTCGGCCCAGGCAAGCAGTTTGAGCCGTGTTTCCCCATTGGCCACGTTTGGGGCCAGCAGCAGCCCTTCCGCCACACCCCCGACGCCCCCGCCCCGGCTCTGGCCCTCCCATGCGATCTGAGGGGCCTGGTCGAGCCCGGCGACGGGTTTGATGACTTCCCCGTTCCCGCTGCCCTGCGAGAGATACCACCAGGTCCCGAATCCGGCGGCGGCCACCAGCACGGCCGCCAGCACGAGGATCAGGGCCGTTCGTGCCCTGTTCGGGCCACGCGGTGGTAGCGGTTGCTCTGCCTGCCCCGGAACCGGTTCGCCCGGGGATCGCGGGGACGCCACGGAATGCTCGGCGGGACTAGGAACGAACCCCGACAGCGGCGCGATCATGTCCGGTCCCGGGCCAAGGTGCCCGTCGGGTGGGGTGTGCTGTTCGCTCATACAGACTCCTCACTGATCCGGTAGCCCCATTCTTACGCACCCGGAGCTGCGCGAAGGAGGTTTTCCGGAGTCAGTTCCGGAAGGCTCCGCCCCGCTCGGCGCGCTGTCGTCGTTTTGGTCATGCGCAGATTTTTCGGTAGCCGAACCTAACCAAATCGGTGGTTTTGTGATCATGAGAGGTTAGTCTCTCTGGCATGGAACTCACTGGAGAACTCAAAGAAGCATTCAACGCTCAGGTCACCATGGAGCTGAAGGCTGCTGTCGTGTACCGGCAGCTTTCCATCGACATGGATGCCCTCGATCTGCCGGGCATCGCGGGCTGGTTCAAGGCCCAGTCCGCCGAGGAAGAGGTGCACGCGGACAAGTTCATCACCCACATGCTGGATCGCGACGCCACCCCGCTGCTCGGCGCCATCAAGGCCCAGACCAAGCACGTCACCACGGTCCTCGAGGCCTTCGAAGCCGCCCTCGCCCACGAGAAGAAGGTGTCCGAGGCCATCCGTAGCCTCTACCGCCTCGCCAACTCCACCGACGACATCGACGCCCTGCCACTGCTGAACTGGTTCATCGACGAGCAGATCGAGGAGGAATCCACGGTCTCCACGATCATCAGTCGGATCAAACTGATCGGCAATGACGGCAACGGCATCCTCCGCCTCGACGAGGAACTCGGCGCGCGGGGCACCGCAGCAGAATGACCCAATAGGTGGGCGGGGTACCCCCGCCCACCTGTCCCCCGCCTATTCGGTGATGAGGGCGTAGGCGGAGATGCGTTTGACCCGCGCAGACGCGCCCCAAGCCACCAGCGTCCCAAGCAGGACGACACCGACCGCCACTACCAGAATCATCCACGGCTCGACGCCGAGTTCCACCTTGCGGAACCCCACCCCTGCCAGCAGCGCCCCGAAACCAGGCGCGAGGGCGAACCAGCCGGCGACCCCTCCGAGAGTTGCGCCGAGCAGCAACGGCGGGAGCAGTCCGGCCAGAATCTGGCGCCGCAGCTGGCGAGACGCGAAACCGAGGGCTTTGAGCACTCCGAAGTCGCGCGCCTGCTGACGGATCTGGGTGGTGATGACAACCCCGGTGACGAGCGCCGTCGTCGCCACGGTGAGGGTGACGATGGTCGCGATGAGGCCGAGCATCATGTCCGAGTAGGGGCGGCTCTCTGTCTCCATCGCCTGCTTCATGTCTCCGACCGACCCACTGGGCGTTAGTGCCTCGGCCTGGCTGCGAAGTTCACCCGACGACTGGCCGGGCCGCCCGAACACCCACAGCCCTGTCGGCCGGTGCTCGGGAACTATACGTCGGACGCCGTCGTAGGTCAGGTCCGCGAACATCCCCAACCGCCGCGATCCCTGCAGCAGCCCGACGACGAGGAAGTCCTGGCTTTGGCCTTGGAAGTCGACTGCAATGGTGTCGCCGATCCCTGCGCCCGTGAGGTCTGCCACCCGGGGACCGATGGCGATCTCGTTGTCGTGGCGCGGCTCACGGCCCTCGTAGGCTGAAGTGGACAAGACATCGAAATCTTGGACTGCTCTGCCGGCGATCTGCCTGCCGGAGATGGTCAACGTGAGGGAATCGTGGCGGTAGGCCTTCTCGACCCCAGGAAGTTGCCGTATCTTCTCGAGCGTGGCGTCGACGTCCTCGGGGTGCATGCGTTCGATGTTTACGTCGGCGTAGTCACCGATTAGAAAGTGCGCGAGGTTCGGCTGGATCCTGACCATGCCGACCGCGAAGCTCGCGAACACCAGCACCAAGGCGAGCACCATCGTTGTGGCGGCGGCGCGGCCGGGATGAACGAACGAGTGGCCGAGCCCCAAACGTTCCGGCACCGCTCCCCGGGCGCGATCGAGCGGAAAGGGCTGAGCTCTGAAGTCGTGGGCCTCGAGGCCACCCCGCAACGCGACCACCGGGCTGAGGGAACGCACCCGGAGCGCCGCGAGCCCGGCGGCCAGGGCGATGGGCGCCAGCAGCACGGCGGCGGATACGAGGCCCGCGAACGGGTTGAGGCCCGGGCTCCACACCACCGCACCTTGCTGGGAGAGCTGCCAGCTCAGGGCCGGCAGGACCGAGTAGCTCAGCGCGATCCCGGCCAGCGCGGCCGCTGCCCCGCCCAGGACGTACGGCAGGGCAACGGAGGCGATGATCCGGCCGGTGCGATAGCCGAATGCCTTGAGCGTGCCGATGGCGGTGGAATCCTGCGAGATTGCCTCGGCTATGAGGGTCCGCAGGACAATGACCACGACGAGCAGCAGGACCGCGGCGAAGGCGAGGAGTGACAGCGCGAACACGCCGGGGCCGAGTCCCCCGCCCGTGCGTAGGAGCGCGACGCTGGCCGAGGACAGCTGCACATCCTGGCCGGCGGACGCGCGTACCGCGGCCTCCGTATCGGCCAGGACCTTGTCGGCATCGACGTCGGCGATAACGTTCGCCGAGGTCAAGGTGATCTGGTTCGTCCACCCGGTGACGTCGACGCCCGGGTTGGTGACGAACAGCATGACCCCAAAGGAGCGGCCGGCGAAGTGGGTGGCCTCGAGGTAGCCCTGGACGTGGAAAGTGTGGTCCTGGCCGTCGGCGCGAATCGTGATCGTTTCGCCCAGGGGGTAGTCGGAGGCGAGCGTGAAGGGGATCACGATGCCGTCGTCGAAGGTCGTCTCGGCACGCGCGGTAACGCGGTACTGGTTGCGGCTCCAGTCCTGGTCCGGCGTGAACAGGAACAGACTCGACAGGTCGGTGCCGCCAACCTTGACACTCGACCAGCGTCCCCGGAGCCCTTGGACATCGACCTCCGTCACGCGCTCGTCGGCGCGCAGCGTCTCGGCGACTGGGCTCCTCGGGAGGGGGTCCAGGACGATCAGATCGGTGGTTCCAAGCTCCTGCGCGCGGCGGTCGAAGTTGGAGTTGTATCCCGTTGCAACGATCATCGCCAGGTTCGCTACGGCCGCGGCGAGCAGCGTGAGGATCCCGAGCGTGACGAGGCGGCCCCAGTGCCGCTTGAGGTTGCGGCGGATCAGGATGGCGGTCGCCACGCTCACCACCCCATCTCTTCAAGAAAGTGCTGCAACCTCTCGCGTCTGCCCGAATCCTTGCGGTCGAAGCGACCGAGTTTGAGATCCCCGGCGATCACCCCGTCGCGCAGGTAGAGGATACGGCTGCCGCGCAGCGCTGACCGAACATCGTGGGTGACCATGAGGATGCACTGACCGCCGGCATGGAGATCACTGAGGAGGTCGAGGACGGCGTCGCTTGCCTCGGAGTTCAACTGACCGGTGGGTTCGTCGGCGAACAGCACCCGCGGCTCGCGGATCAGGGCCCGGACGATGCCGGCGCGTTGCGCCTCACCGCCGGACAGAGTCGTAGCGGCGGCGACCCGGGTTCGCTCGGGCAGACCGACCCGGTCGAACAGTTCACCGGCCCGTTCCACGATCTCCCGGCGGCGCCGAGAGCCGAGCAGCCCGACCGCCAAGACGTTGTCGCTGACCGACAGCGAGTCGAGGAGATAGACCTGCTGAAACACGAAACCGCAGTGGTCGAGCCGGAACCTTGCCAACTTGTCTTCGGACATTTTCTCGATGTTCTGGCCGTCGAAGACGATCCGGCCGAGGCTCGGCCGGTCCATGCCCGACAGGGCGTACAGCAGCGTCGACTTGCCGGCACCGGAGGGCCCCATCACGACCGTGAAGTCGGCACCGTCGATCTCCAGATCGATGTTCTTCAACACATGGTGCTGCGACCCTTTTCGGGAGAACGTCTTCGACAGCTTCTCGGTGGTGATCAGACTCGCCATGTCCTTGACGCTACGGCCCAGGGCCCTGAAAGGTCCTTGCCGATTTCTTAAACCTTTCTGAACTGGCGGGCCACCAAGCAATCCCGCGCCGTTTCGTTGATCCGGCACGCGACGCCTCATTCACCTGGCGCCGCGTATCGGGAAGAAGACGAGAAGAGGACGGGCGCCAGGAGGCGGCTACGGCAGTAACATCGGGCGCGGATCGCGCTAGGCCAGGGGCAGGGTGAGCTGGGCGACGAAGCCAGCGCAGCCATCGGCGTTGGCCAGGGTCAGGTCGCCCCCCATGCGCTCGGCCAGCCAGGCCGAGGTGTACAACCCAAGGCCCGACCCCGGGATGCCGGCCGCGTTGGAACCTCGGAAGCGCTTCACCACCAGGCTTGCGACCTCCTCGTCGCGCACGCCGGGACCGGAGTCTGTCAGACGCAGCCACCACGACTCGGCCGTGGTGCCGGAGTCGACGACGACCCGCGTACCCGCGTACTTGGCCGCGTTGCCCAGGAGGTTGTCGAGGATCTGGGCAAGGCGCTTCGGGTCGGCGAAGACGATCGCCTCAGCCAGCTGGAACGGCTCGAGCGCCCCAGTCGCGTCGGCCGCACGAAGCAGACTCGCGATGTGCGGCGTCGGCAATTCCTCGGGGACGACGGGCAGCGCGTCCAGGCGGTCGTCACTGGCGGCGCTGAGCTCGTCGATGAGGGAGTCGACGAGCCGGGCCCGCTCGGCGATCGCGTCGAGCCGCTGCTGCTGGACCGCGTCGCCCTCTTTGAGCGCGAGCAGCTCTGCATTGGCCAGGATCGTGGCGACGGGGGTTCGAAGGTCGTGGCTCAGCTGGGCGACCAAGTCGCGTTTGGACTCCTCCGCCTTGGCAGCGGCCTCGCGGGCGGCCGCGAGTTCAGTGCGCATCAGGTCGAAGGAGCTTGTGAAGGCCCCGAAGGCCTGCCCACGATCCACTCTGAGAGGCGCATCCAGCCGGCCCGCACCGACGTCGGCGGCAAACTGCTCCAGGCGCCGGAAGGGTCGCAGCAGCCTCGCCCACGCCCAAGCGGCCCAGGCGGCGGCACCCACCCCGGCCAGCCCCAACACACCGGCCCCGAGACGTCGCGCACTCCCCCAGGCCGTCGCCCATTGCTGCTGCTGCCCGGAGCCCAGCCACGCACGACCCACGACACGGCCATCAACCACGATGTCGAACCCGAACGCTCCCCGCCGGGCGGCCTCGAGGTCGGCGACGATCGGGTCGCCGCTGCTTGCCACCACGCTGCCGCCCGCGACGATCGTCCAATCACCGGAGTAGGTGGCCTCGATGCGGGGCCAAGTCGCACGCACCTGGGCGAGGAAGTCGTTGGCCTCCACGACGTCGAACCGCGGCGCAGCAGGCGCCGGGGCCAGCCACACCGCGACCGCCCCAAGCAGCAGTACCGCGGGAGCCACGAGCAGGGCGACGAAACGCCTCACCGGCCGCCCTCAAAGACGTAGCCACGCCCCCACACCGTCTTGACGTAGCGGGGGTCGGCCGGATCCGGCTCGATGTGGGTGCGCAGACGACGCACGTGCACGCTGAGCGTGGCATCGCCGGTCAGCGGCGAGTCCCAGACCGCGGTAAACAGTTCCTCCTTCGGTACGACCCGCCCACGATTCGCCACGAGGTGCCGAAGCAGCCGGTGCTCCATCGCCGTCAGCTTTATCTCGACCCCATCAACGAAGACCCGGTCGGCGTCGTCGTCAACCACCAGCCAGTCGTCGCGAAAACCCCGCGGCTGTCCCAGCCGGTCCAGCATGCGGCGAACCTTGGCCAGCAGCACCGCCAGGGAGACGGGCTTGCGCACGTAATCATCACCCCCGAGCCCCAGGGCAAGGATCTGGTCGTCGTCGCTGCCCCGGGCCGACAGGAACAGGATCGGTACGTCGCTTTTTGCCCGCATTGTGCGGCACACCTCGAAACCGTTCACATCTGGCAGGTTCACATCGAGCACGACCAGCTTCGGCGGGCGCGCGTCGAACGCAGCCAACGCGGAGGCGCCGTCGACGACGTACTCGGCTTCAAGCCCGAACGCCTGCAGGTATGTTGCGATGGCATCGGCCAGCTCAGCTTCGTCGTCGACGATCAACACGCCCATGGGCTGATCGTAACCGCCGCTGGAAGCGGAAAGGCCCGCCCCAACCGGGACGGGCCACTTCCTAGCGAATCACTTGGCGCGTTCGATGATCTCGACCAGGCGCCAGCGCTTCTGCGCCGACAACGGACGGGTCTCCATGACACGGACGCGATCGCCGATGCCGGCGGTGTTGTCCTCGTCGTGGACCTTGATGCGCGACGACTTGGTCATGACCTTGCCGTAGAGCGGGTGCTTCACGCGGTCCTCGACCAGGACGACGATGGTCTTGTCCATCTTGTCCGAGACGACGACGCCCTGCATCACCTTGCGGCGGCCGCGCTGTTGGGTGGTGGTTTCAGACATACTCACTTCTCCTGGATCGCGGGCTCATCGACGATGCCGAGGTTGCGTTCCTGCAACACGGTGTAAACGCGGGCGATGTCCTTGCGGACCTCGCGAAGCCGCCCGTGCGACTCCAGCTGCCCCGTGGCGGCGGCGAACCGGAGGCCGAACAGCTCCTCCTTCAGTTCCACCACCTTGGCGTTGAGCTGTTCGCGGGACAGGCCGCGCAGCTCGTTGGCGGTCAGGGCCTTGCTCATCAGATCTCACCTGCTTCGCGTTTGATGAAACGGGCCTTGAAGGGCAGCTTGTGGATGGCGAGGCGCATCGCCTCACGGGCCACATCCTCCCCCACGCCGGAGAGCTCGAAGAGCACCCGGCCGGGCTTGACGTTGGCCACCCACCACTCGGGCGAACCCTTGCCGGAACCCATGCGGGTCTCGGCCGGCTTCTTGGTCAGGGGACGGTCCGGGTAGACGTTGATCCAGACCTTGCCGCCACGCTTGATGTGACGGGTCATGGCGATACGAGCGGCCTCGATCTGACGGTTCGTCAGGTAGGAGGACTCGAGCGCCTGGATGCCGTACTCACCGAAGGCGAGCTTCGTGGCGCCCTTGGCAACACCGTCACGCTTCGGGTGGTGCTGCTTGCGGAACTTGACGCGACGAGGAATCAGCATGGCTCACGCTCCTGCGTTCGAGGTTTCGGGAGCAGCCTCGGCCGGGGCCTGGGCTGCTTCGGCGCGACGGCGTCCGCCGCGCTCGGGACGATCTCCACGGCCCTCGCCGCGTCCCGGGCGACGGCCCGAACGCTGACGACCGGTGGGGGCGGAATTGCGGGCGGCCTTCTGGGCGGCGCGTTCGGCGCGGGTGCCGGTGACGTCGCCCTTGTAGATCCACACCTTGACGCCGATCCGCCCGAAGGTGGTGCGGGCCTCGTAGAAGCCGTAATCGATGTCGGCGCGGAGGGTGTGCAGCGGCACCTGGCCGTCACGGTAGCCCTCGGAACGCGACATCTCGGCCCCGCCGAGACGCCCGGAGCACTTGATGCGGATGCCCTTGGCGCCGGCGCGCATCGCCGTCTGCTGGGCCTTGCGCATCGCGCGGCGGAAGGCCACGCGCGCACCCAGCTGCTCGGCGACACCCTGCGCGACGAGCTGGGCGTCGATCTCCGGGTTCTTGACCTCGAGGATGTTCAGCTGCACCTGCTTGCCGGTCAGCTTCTCCAGCTCGGCCCGCACCCGCTCCGCCTCGGCGCCGTTACGGCCGATGACGATCCCGGGACGCGCGGCGTGCAGGAAAATGGTGACCCGCTTGGAACGGCGCTCGATCTCGATGGAGGAGATTCCGGCGCGTTCCAGCGACTTGGTCAGGTAGTTGCGGATCTTCACGTCCTCGGCCACGTAGTCCGCGTAGTTCTTCGTCGCGTACCAGCGGGTGATGTGATCCGTGGTGATGCCGAGACGGAAGCCGTTCGGGTTGATCTTCTGCCCCATGCTCAGGCCTCCTTCGACTCTCGGGGTTCAACGACCACAGTGATGTGGGAACCGCGTTTCAGGATCCGCGAAGCGGAACCCTTGGCGCGGGGACGGATGCGACGCAGGGTCACGCCCTCGTCGACGAATGCCTTGGACACGTACAGGTCCCGGGAGTCCAGGTCCTCGGTGTTCTCGGCGTTGGCGACGGCCGAGGCCACCACCTTGTACACGGGCTCCGAAGCCGCCTGGGGGGCGAACTTCAGGGCGGTGAGTGCCTCGGAGACGTCCATTCCGCGGATCAGATTCACCACACGACGCACCTTCATCGGGCTCATCCGGACGTGACGCGCGATGGCGTAGGAGCCGGGACGATCACCGAGCAGGGCCTCGCGGCGGGCGCTGTTGCCGTTTTCGTTGCTCATCGTTTCGTTAGTCCTATCCTCGCGCGCCTCAGCGGCGACGGGCTTTCTTGTCTTCCTTCACGTGCCCCCGGAAGGTGCGCGTGGGGGCGAACTCGCCCAGCTTGTGACCGATCATGTTCTCGGTGATGAACACCGGAACGTGCTTGCGGCCGTCGTGCACTGCGATGGTGTGGCCCAGCATGTCCGGGACGATCATCGAGCGGCGCGACCAGGTCTTGATGACGTTCTTGGTGCCCTTTTCGTTCTGAGCGTCCACCTTCTTCATCAGGTGGTCGTCGACGAAGGGGCCTTTCTTCAGGCTGCGTGGCATATTTCCTCAGGCTCCCTATCAGCGCTTCTTGCCGGTCTTGCGGCGACGCACGATGAGACGGCTGCTCGCCTTGTTCTTGTCGCGGGTACGGCCCTCGGGCTTGCCCCACGGGGACACCGGGTGGCGACCACCCGAGGTGCGGCCCTCGCCGCCACCGTGCGGGTGGTCGACGGGGTTCATCACGACGCCACGGACGGTCGGGCGGATGCCCTTCCAGCGGTTGCGTCCGGCCTTGCCCCAGTTGATGTTCGACTGCTCGGCGTTGCCGACCGTGCCGATGGTGGCGCGGCAGCGGACGTCGACCATGCGCATCTCACCCGAGGGCATGCGCAGGGTGGCGTACTTACCCTCGCGGGCAACCAGCTGGATTGCCGCACCGGCGGAGCGGCCCAGCTTGGCGCCGCCCCCGGGGCGCAGTTCAACGGCGTGCACCGTGGTGCCGACGGGGATCTGCCGCAGCTCCAGGTTGTTGCCGGGTTTGATGTCGGAACCCGGGCCGGAGACCACGACGGTGCCCTGGGTCAGGCCGTTGGGGGCGATGATGTAGCGCTTCTCGCCGTCGCGGTAGTGCAGCAGCGCGATGCGGGCGGTGCGGTTGGGGTCGTACTCGATGTGGGCGACCTTCGCGGGAACCCCGTCCTTGTCGTAGCGCTTGAAATCGATGATGCGGTAGGCCTGCTTGTGACCGCCGCCGATGTGGCGGGTGGTGATGCGGCCCGAATTGTTGCGGCCACCGGTCTTCGGCTTCGGGACGAGCAGTGACTTCTCCGGGGTCGAACGGGTCAGTTCGACGAAGTCGGAGACGCTGGCGCCGCGGCGACCCGGCGTCGTCGGCTTGTACTTACGGATACCCATGACGAATCAGTCCTTCTTCACTCGCCCTGACCGGCGAAGATGTCGATGCGGTCACCCTCGGCGACGGTCACGATGGCGCGCTTGACATCGACCCTCTTGCCGATGCCGAAGCGGGTGCGACGACGCTTGCCCTGACGGTTCTGGGTGTTGACGGCGATGACGCGAACATCAAAGATCTTCTCGATCGCGATCTTGATCTCGGTCTTGTTGGCGTGGGGCGCCACGATGAACGTGTACTTGTTCTCGTCGAGGAGGTTGTAGCTCTTCTCGCTGACGACGGGGCGCAGGATGACGTCGCGGTGGTCGCGGATCTTCAGTTCGCTCACTTCTCCTCCTCGTTCTCCAAGGCTTCCGCGGAACCGGCGGGTTCGGTGGCCTCGCTCTCGGAGGCGACGGCCTCGGCACCGCGGTGGGTGAAGGCCGCCAGGGCCGCGGATGTGAACACCACCGAATCGGCCACCAGCACGTCGTAGGCGTTGAGCTGGTCGACGGCCAGGACGTGGATGGTCGGAACGTTGCGCAGGCTCAGCCAGGCGACCTCCTCGAACCGGTCGAGGACCACGAGCACCTTCTTCAGCTCACCCAGCTGCTCCAGCGTCTCCAAGGCGGTCCGGGTGGAGGGAACCTCGCCGGAGACCAGCTCGGAGACCACGAAGACCTGGCCGTCACGGGCGCGATCGGACAGGGAGCCACGCAGGGCCGCGACGATCATCTTCTTCGGGGTGCGCTGGGAGTAGTCACGCGGCTTGGGGCCGTGAACGGTGCCACCGCCGGTCCAGATCGGGGAACGCCGCGAACCGTGACGGGCACGGCCGGTGCCCTTCTGGCGCCACGGCTTGCTGCCGCCGCCACGGACCTCGCCGCGGGTCTTGGTGGAGTGCGTGCCCTGGCGGGCAGCGGCAAGCTGGGCCACCACGACCTGATGGATCAAAGGAATGTTGGTCTGGACGTCGAAGATCTCACCGGGCAGCTCGGCCGTACCGGCTTTCTTGCCTCCGGGGGCGTGGACGTCAACGGTGATGGAGCTCATGCCTGTTCACCCTTCTTTGCTGCGCTTCGCACGACGACGAGCGAGCCGTTGTTGCCGGGGACCGCGCCGCGAACCAGCAGCAGGCCGCGTTCGGCGTCGACGGCGTGGATCTTGAGGTTCTGGACGGTCACCTTGGCGTTACCCATGCGACCCGCCATGCGGAGGCCCTTGAACACACGGCCGGGGGTGGAGCAGCCACCGATGGAACCGGGCGCGCGGTGCTTGCGGTGCACACCGTGGGAGCCCTTGAGGCCACCGAAGCCGTGGCGTTTCATCACACCCGCGGTGCCCTTACCCTTGGTGGTGCCGGTCACGTCGACGACTTCACCGCCGGCGAAGAGCTCGGCGGTCAGCTCTTGACCGAGGGTGAACTCGGACGCGTTGGCGGTACGCAGTTCGAGCAGGTGCCTGCGGGGGGTGACGCCGGCCTTGTCGAAATGCCCCTGGGTCGGTTTGGTGACCTTCCTGGAAGCGATGGCCCCGAAACCGAGCTGGACGGCGTTGTACCCGTCCTTCTCGGGGGTACGGACCTGGGTCACTACGCAGGGCCCGGCCTGGATGACGGTTACGGGGACGACCTTGTTGTTCTCATCCCAGAGCTGGGTCATGCCGAGCTTGGTGCCCAGAATGCCCTTGATGATTCGTTCGCTGTTGCTCATCTCGGACCTCACGGAAGCTTGATTTCGATGTCGACACCGGCCGGAAGGTCGAGGCGCATCAGCAGATCGACGGTCTTCGGCGTGGGGTCGAGGATGTCGATCAGCCGCTTGTGGGTGCGCATCTCGAAATGCTCGCGGCTGTCCTTGTACTTATGGGGCGAACGGATCACACAGAACACGTTCTTCTCGGTCGGCAGCGGCACGGGGCCTGCCACCTTGGCACCGGTGCGAGTCACGGTGTCGACGATCTTGCGCGCCGAGCTGTCGATGACCTCGTGGTCATACGCCCGCAACCGGATGCGGATCTTTTGTCCCGCCACAGTTCGTTCCTTCTACTCGTCCCTGATGGAGTTCTCATGAACTTTTGGGGCCTGGACCCCTCGTCGCCCCGACCCCCGAGGTCGGGAGTGTCGGGCCCGAAGCCGCAAGGAAAGACCTGCCTCCGGCTTCCCGGAGGTCACATCTCGCGCTTGAGCCACCTGCTCGACCTCGACAAGGAGGGCATTCGCCGCACGCGCGACACAAGCCACCCCTTGCGGAGCAACCTGCACATTCTTGCACGCCCTCGGCGACGAGCCAAATCGCCACCGCGCTCAGGACGTGGGGCGGTTCAGGAAGGCGAGTATGGCACGCACCCGGCGGTTCTCGTCGCCGGGTTCGAAACCGAGCTTGGAGAAAATGCTGGAAACATGTTTCGCCACAGCCGCCCCGGACAGGAAGAGCCGTCCCGCGATCTGGTTGTTGGAGAGCCCTTGGGCCATGAGCTCCATCACCTCGAGTTCTCGCGGGGTGAGTTCCCCCAGCCCGGAACGGGAGGTCTGCATCATGGCTCGCGCCACCTCCGGGTCGATCACCACTCCCCCGCCTACCACCATCCGCAACGCCCCAATGAAGTCCGCAACCTGCGCCACCCGGTCCTTGAGAAGGTATCCGGCCCCGCCCGCCCCGGGTGGAGCCGGGAGGGCGAACAGTTCCTGGGCGTGCAGCGGGGAGACGTACTGACTCAGCACCAGAACCGCCACCCGGGGATGATCCTCCTTGATCCGGATCGCGGCCCGGAGGCCGTCGTTGGTCATGGTGGGCGGCATCCGCACGTCGGTGATGACCACGTCGGGCAGCGCATCACGCCCGGCCAGTTCGGCGACGGTGGCCAGGAGCGCGTCGGCTCGGTGTTCCTGCCCGACGATCTCGTACCCCTGACGTTCCAGGAGCCCGACGAGTCCCTCACGAAGCAGGGCGGAGTCGTCGGCCATCAGCACTGTGGTCATGGAATCACCACCGCGGGTTCGCCTCGGTCCAGGAGGAGGGGAATGGTGGCGGCCAGCTGGGTGGGTCCCCCGGGCGGGGAGGAGATGGTGAGTTCACCGCCCGCGGCCGCCAAGCGTTCCCTCATGCCCGCCAGACCGTGCCCGGAAACTATTCTCGCGCCGCCCGGCCCTCGGTCCACGACGGAGACCCGGAGGTTCCGGTCGGCGGCCAGCAGCACGGTCACATCAGCGCGGGGGGCATACTTGGCGGCGTTTCCGATGGCCTCGCAGGCGAAGAAATAGCCGACCGCCAACACCCCCTCGGGAAGTTCGGGCAGCGGTTGCGGAGCGACGATGCGGACCCGGTTGGCCGCGGTGGCCGCCACCTCCTCGAGCGCCGCAGGGAGACCCTGTTGCCTGAGCAGCTGCGGGTGGATGCCGCGGATCGTCCGGCGAAGCGCCCCCAGGCCCTCCTGAATGGCGGTGTTGGCCTCGGCCAGGAGCTGCGCTGCGACTGGGTCGTTCTCGACCGCTGGGGAGAGCTGCGCCTCCCCCACCTTCATGGCAGCGGCCACGAGGTACTGCTGGGCGCCGTCGTGAAGATCGCGTTCGATGCGACGGCGCTCCACCTCGTAGGCCTCGACGATGACACGCCGCGAAGCGGTGAGCTCGGCGATCCGCTGGGCGGCCTCCTGCTCATGGCTGACCCACCGTTTCCTTCCCCAACGCATGACAAGAATCTATCGTGCGCACCCGCGAATCCCACGATCAAGGGCTGAACCGGTAACTGAACGCTCCTTCTCCGAAGCCGGTTGAGCCAGCACGTGAGCGAAGCGAACGGCTGAGTCGAAACCAC
>ERZ773035.127-NODE-127-length-63022-cov-11.467181_pt1 | contig 63022 bp, 62 predicted proteins | sample MGYA00511487_ERZ773035 | MGnify/ENA primary metagenome ERZ773035 (study PRJEB29015, sample SAMEA2737985) | human oral metagenome | biome: human oral; feature: human-associated habitat; material: dental | place: China | collected 2024 ... | reverse complement strand
CGAAATCGGATTGCAAAAGTAATACTTTTTTATTCCACCACAAAACTTTTTCGCAAAAAAAATCAGATATTTGTTCAACAACGTGATTATCAGCAATAAAAAATTTCATTAAATCAACTATTCTGTATGTCCGAAAGGATTTTCTCTATCGAAACGAATTCCGAAGCGGTAGAAATAGCACTCACAATGACTCCAAGCATCCCGTGCAAGTTGATATTTTGCCCCGTAAAATAGAAGTTTGGTATCTTAGTACGTTGTGATACACGAGATTGTATAGGATTTCCTTTATCTTTGGCTATACCATATAGAGAGCCGTTGGCGGTAGCCGTATAGTCGCGATAAGTAAGTGGCGACGAAGTATAATAATATGCTATACAGTCCTTTATACCGGGGAATTGCATATCGAGTTTATTTATCATTTTTTCGGCACACTCTTTTTTAAATGCTTCGTAATCAGCTCCCCTACGACCGACTGTACTATTTTCCCATTTACTTACATCGGAATATTTCATATAAGTAATGACCTCTGCACTTTCTGCAAATTCGTTCTGTTCGTCGGATAATTGATGGATATACAAATAACTTGAAGGAAACGTCTCTAAATCACATCGATTACTACGAATACACTCGTCATCGTCAAAGAAATAGAAGTTGTAATTATTGTATTTTACACTATTCTTTTTGAAGACTATATAAAGCGTAAATACCGATAATGTATTCTCCATATCGGTAATACGGGTTCTATAAACCTTTCGTATCAATGGCGATTTTATTTTTGACAATGTAATACTCGGATGAACATCGGATACAAAATAATCTGCCTCCAACACTCGTCCGTCGCTAAGCTCGACGTGAGTCATCTGCTTTTGGTCGCACACAAACTCCATTACTTCCGCTCTCGTAAGTACCTCACCGCCCATACTTTCGATAGACCGAGCCAAACACGATGCGATAATATCGCTTCCACCCAATATACGATAAGCCGACTGTATATAGAAATTATTAAGATGTACCATCACGTATGCGGGAGTCTTGTCCCAAACGCCGGCATACAGAAATGAATTTGCCGCCAATACAGCCTGTAAATGAGGATTATCTGTACACGAGGCGATGAAATCGTTGTAAGAGGTAGAGAGTGCCTCACGATTTACTGTCGAGTCTTCGGAAATATGCCTAAGGCTATGGGTAAAAGAGGCTTCTGCTATCTCTCTGATACGTCGCACATATAAAGCTATATCTTCTCTATTATTTGGAAACTGAGCAGCCATAGTATCGATAAAACGCTCTGTACCATAAGCATAGCGATACGTGTTATTGCCGATACGAAATACGTCGAAACCATCCCTATCGAGAGGAACCACCTTTATATTATCGAGCAAATCGAGATATTTAAAGAATGTGTATAGGATTTGTCCCTTTTCCAGAGAGCCAATATAGTGCATTCCGGTATCGAACTTTACCCCATTGCGAGTAAAAGTCTGCAAGCAACCTCCTATCTGATAGTGTTTTTCTAAAACAGTCACTCGATAACCGTTTTTTGCCAGAATATACCCGCAAACCAAGCCACCAAGCCCACTACCGACTATGATTACACGCCCTTTGGAGTTCGACGACATTAAAAAACTTTATTACTTTACCTTTTGCGAGCGACGCTTAACACACTTCAAAACAACGTCTTACTCGAGCTCAAATTCTTTTGTTCCCGTCAGATGACTATCTATAAAGATATCGACACGATAGGAGCCTTTAAGCAAAGTCTCGTTTATAGTCCAGTAAACTGTCTGAGGAGTCTCTTGGCCGGTATATTCAAAATGCTTTTTAGCGGAATAGACGATATTACGATTTTCGTATGGAAAAGAGTCGCTCGAACGAGTAAACAGCACCTCGCCATTCGGATTTACTATCCTTATATACACTATCTTATCACCGACACTTGCAGTAATATTTTTCGATACCACAAACGAAAATTTTATTATGTCTGCTCTATTGACTTTGGTAGTCTTTTTGCCTGTTCTGCTCTGCAACTCCACTACAATATTTCTTGTTTCGAGTTGTGCGGCACGGGTAACTTTCTCTCTAAGACGTTCATTACGTTGCGATAATGTATCGACACGCTCTGAGGCTTCTTGATATTTTCGAGTAACTTCCACATTCTCAGTACGCAACACCGTATTCTCTTTATTAAGCGAATCTACCTGAGAGATATAGTAAGTCAATACTTTCCTTACAGATGCGAGTTCGTTCTTCAACTCATTTATACGCTTAGTGTTAGTAGCTTTCGTCGTGCGGAGTTCTTCGAGCAGAAGTTGTACCCGCTTTTGTTCGTCATTAAGTTTTTTGAGGATGGAGTCGTTATTCACCTGAAGTCTAAAGCCTTCGAGGTCATTCGATAAGACCACATAATCTTGTTCGAGTTGAGTCTTGTTTTGCTCCATTTGTTCTGCTTCGTAGGAGTATTGTTCTACTATTTCCAAGTTTTCGTTTTTTGCCTTTTGAAGTTGAAATATCAGATAACCAACTACTACCATAAGCAATACCACTACGACAGATACTATTATAACCCATTTCTTACTATTCATAATCTTATAAACTATTTATATACCACATCTATTTTTCGACTCGCAAATTTATAAAAAAACAATATTCTCAACGAACTCACATCCTATTTTATTGTTTATTTGTTTTATAATGTTCGACTTCTGAAGAGCAAGATTGGATTTTAGCGGAGACGACGACACCTTGATTGTCAGAGTATTGTCTTTCATCTTTATTTCCGATAAATATGAATAGACCACATCTCCCAATATTTCAGGTAATATACTGTACGCTACCTCTTTATTCATATATTGCTTGAACACTTCTTCTCCGTACATTGATTTTATAGCTTCCATAACCAAGACTCTATCGATACGTTTGGGTGATTTCCTTTCCATAATACACTGTGTATCTCACTTATACAAAACGATATCTACAAGTACCGGCAGATGGTCGCTAAAACCACCGTTGTATCGCATACCTATATATGTACGAAATGGCTTCTTCCCCACAGGTTTATCGTCTTCGAGCAGCCATTCGGGCGAAAATATCTGAGTACTTTTTTCTAAAACTTCGGTTTTGCCGCCACCCTGCAACAATGCTGCCGAGACTATTATCTGGTCGAGCATATTCCACTGTTGCTGAAAACGATACGTTCCTCTACCCTCTTTGTGGAATTTATACGTAATATTGTACAATTTTCTATCGACAACCTGCGTCGTATCTGCAGAAAATGGATTGGCTCCGAGCACTTTGACAATAGAATTATTATCGGGCATATCGTTGAAATCTCCCAGAATCAACACCTTAGCTTTATCATTGATAACAAACAAACTATCGACAGCTTCTCTCAGATAGCGTGCCACCGCCAAACGTCGAGGTTCGCTCTCCAACTCTCCGCCGAGCCTCGAGGGGAAATGATTGACAAAGACGTGCAGAGTATCGCCATTGGTTAGAGTCCCCGAAGCATAGAGTATATCTCTTGTTGTCGATTGTTTATTAGGCAGTTGCACTCTTATGGGACGCGAACTTACAGGTTTGAACTTGTTTGGCAAATATAGCAATCCGACGTCTACCCCGCGGGCGTCGGGCGACTCGTAGTGAATTATCTTATAACCGATGTTTTGCAGCCCCGTTTTATTGGTCAGTTCGTATAGCACGTTGTAGTTTTCTATCTCGCACAACCCAATCAGGAACGGCGGATTCCACTCGCCTGCCGCTGCCACGACCTTGGCTATATTGTATAGTTTCTGACGATAACGCTCATACGTCCAGCCACGTAAGCCTCCACGCAGATATTCACTATCGTTGTACAACGAGTCGTCGCGAGTATCGAACAGATTCTCTACATTATAGCTCATTATCGTCAAAGTATCCTGCGAGAAGAGATTGACCGTAAAGAGTATAAATAATATGGTCAGATATATTTTACGCATATCCCTAAAAAATTATTTTATCAACGACAAAGATATGTTTTTTACTACACATTAAAAAGCGATTTATCCGGAACGACAAAAAACTGATAAACAACACAGTAACATCAAGCCAATACAATCAAGCTTTTATGCCATACTGTCATAGCTATAATAGTGATAGATAATACAATTGCAATAATATTTAATTCTCGTTGCGAAATCGTTATTTGGGTACAAGTCGGTCGTAATTTTTTTAGCAGAAAATATACCGCAAAACCGACGCCGACACCTAATATAGTACCGCAAACGACATCAAACGGATAGTGAACTCCCAGATAAACACGTGAAAATCCGGTCAATAGCGACCAAACCACGATAAACCACGTGTACAACCTATTGCGAAATAGTAGTGCGGAAAAAGTAGCGAAAGCCAACGAATTAGCAGCATGCGACGACACGAAGCTATAGCCTCCGCCACGACAATCGTGTACTATACTGAGCAACCCTTCGAGCGAAGGCTCGTGTGTGGGGCGAAGCCTCTCTACAAGCGGTTTTATAAGCCCCGACGACAGTTGGTCGGAAAGCGTAATAAGTAGCACTATCGCCAACACCACCGCCCACGACTCTTTGCGATAAGTGCGGATAATGGTATAAATAATGGCTAGTGCGGTGATAAACCACACTTTCTGCCCCGAAAAGATATAAAAAAAGTCATCCCAAAATGGAGTATGCCATCTGTGTATTTCGAGCAAAATGGCTTTGTCTAACGATATAAAGTATTCTAGCACAACTAATAATCAAACTTTAATATAGATATGCAAAGGTAGTGAGAATTTCGGTGTAATGTGCGGGTTATAAATTAAATCCATAATATACAGGTTCATACGCGAAGACCTCCGCAACGGAGGTTATCTATACAAGCACTCCCGTCATCGGTTAAAATATCGGAAAAGACTTCATTGTCACTGTCATAGGACGTAAAAACAGATTTCTGATAGAGAGGACTCACACGAGGAAAGAATGCAGAGGAGGTCGTAAAAACGGTCATCAAGACTGCCGAAGCTTTAAAAAAAAACACAACAACCGATAATGGAGGTGAATTTGCCAAACATAAGCTGATTTCAAAAAAATTACATACCTACGTGTATTTCACCGCCCCTTATTCTTCTTGGCAGAATAGATCGGTAGAGAACACAAATAAACTTATCTGACAATAATCAACTATCCTATAATCAGTATTCAACTCGTATTAAACCCCAAACCGAGAAAGTCACTTTTATTCCAATCGCCTTTTTCTCTTTTTTATAACTTTACCTGTTGAATCCACAATCTATTTGCTAACCTAATCAATGAAACATCAATGAACTTGATTAATATCTGAAAAATATTCATAAAAGATTGTATAAAGTCGAGGTTGTATAGGATAGTAATAATTCACTTTGCAGAAAATCATATAACTTTGTGGCGAGTTTTATCCATAAAATATTATAAGTCAAATCAATTTTATAAATTTCAAATTCAAAGTTTTTTATATGAAAAGAATTTTATTTTTTACAGTATTGGCTCTATTTAGCCATTTTGCTATGGGGCAAGAAGCACCATCGGTAACTATTCAAGTTGTATCTACTACTCCTACTAAAGTTACAGCCTCGTTTACTAAGAATGCTACTTGCACAAAGTACCACATCCTTATCGTAAAAACTGCAGAAATAGCTATGAACGAGCAGTTTGCAAGGAAACCTATTCATAGGCTTATCCAAGAATGGGGTTTACATTTCACGCCCGATAGTACATACACTTGGAAAGAACTGGTGCCTAATACAGCCTATACCATATTTGCTTTGGCAAACGACTCTACCAATCCCCTTCACCAAACGGTAGAAGTTACTACTCCTCAAGTGGGTGGTACAGGTAAGGCACAGCAGACTATTGCTATAAGCGATATTACTGATAATACTGCAAAAACTACTATAACACCAAATGCCGAAACGAGTATATTCTGGTACGGTCTTGTTTCAGAAGATGCATATAACGCTTGGGGACAAGATGCGGCAGTTGATTCGGTAATTCAAGGGAATCAATATTATCCCAAATATGAGACCGATTTTTGGGTATGGCCAGACCTCAAACCAAACACATCATATTACACCATATCGAGAGGTAAAAATATTAACAATGAATGGGGAGATGCTGCAATAGAAAAGTTTACTACTACAGGTACCACTTTTCTCGAAGAAGCAAATAATATAGATATATCGATATTCCCTAATCCTGCTCAAAATTATCTGATAGTACACTGCAATGGAATTACGAAACTCGAACTTTTCGATTTGGCAGGGAAACAGGTACTTGCACAAGGTTTTAATGGCGTAGACAATGGAGTAAAATTAAATGTATCTCTTTTAGAAAAAGGCACCTATGTGCTTAGAATAATAACTTCTAATGGAGTAGCTACCAAGAAAGTAGTTGTTGATAAATAATAAGATAATAAACAATGTAAAAAAAGAGACCCGTATATAGTCGAGGTCTCTTTTTGGTTATAGATATTTTAGGTATAATGGACAAAAAGGAGGTCGAAAAGTCACGTAAGACCTTATTTTGTCTGCCTTTACAAATGAAAATATGAATAAAGAGATACTTTGACCGTGTTTGGTAGTAAAATAACCAAGAAATGGTATAAATGGAATTATTTTTTTATTGAAAAAAGAGTTAGACCATTGATAAACAAAAAATATCTATAAATAATTAAGATGTAGCTATAGAAGTTTGAAAAATATTCCCCGTATTTTTTCATTATTTTTCAAACAAAAAACCGTCTGCCTTCGGAGGCATATTGCGATACTTTTCGTTTAAATAGCTCTACCGTCATACATCAGACTATCAAATATTTATAAAATTGTTCAATATCCGGTTGCCGTCGGGCGTCATAAACGATTCGAGGTGAAACTGTATCCCGTATATATGTTTATCCTTGTGTTGCAACGACATAAGGCACTGTTCGGCGGTTTCGCCCGTAGCTTGCAGCATACCGGGTAGCGACGTATAGTCTATTGCCCACGAATGATATAAACCGACTTCTATAACATCGGGCAACCCTCTGTAAATAAGCGACGTACTGTCTATCATTATACGTCTTCTCTGTCCGTGTACGACACTGGGCATCTGTACCAGACGTGCTCCGAAATATTCGCCAATAGCCTGATGTCCGAGACATACGCCGAGCAGAGGTTTATTGTGGTCGCAGCAGCGGCAGATGACATCGGAGAGTATCGGGAAATCCGACGGTGTCATCGGTCCCGGCGAAATGACAATGTGGCTGAATCTGTCGAGCATACCGATATCCAACGCCTCGGAACGCACAATCTGCCATTTATCACTGCATACCGAACGGATAGCCTCGACGATGTTGTACGTAAAAGAGTCGTTGTTGTCTATCAGTAAGACACTCATTTATAATATATTGTTTAATAAAAAACGAAACACAATGCAGTTCTATTCTTCGTTCAGGGCATTCCAAAGCATATCTTTCAGCTGTTCGATACCGAAACCCGTAACGGAGGAGAAAAACAGGTGCGGTATCTCTTTGGGCAAAGTCTGCTCTATCTCCTTCATCTGTTCCTCGTCGATTATATCGGATTTGGATATGGTAAGTATCCGCTTTTTATCGAGCAATTCGGGATTATATCGTTCGAGCTCTCCGAGTAAGATTTTGTAATCGCCCACGACGTCGTGACTATCGGCAGCCACCATAAAAAGCAGGATAGAATTACGTTCTATATGCCTTAGAAACCTCACACCCAGCCCTTTGCCCTCTGCCGCACCTTCGATAATACCCGGTATGTCGGCAATGCAAAACGAGCGATGGTCGCGGTACTCCACTATGCCAAGATTGGGAGTGAGCGTAGTAAAGGGATAGTTGGCTATCTTGGGCTTGGCAGCCGAGACGACCGACAGCAAGGTCGATTTACCTGCATTAGGAAACCCTACGAGACCGACATCTGCAAGTACTTTGAGCTCGAGTATCACCTCTTTTTCGGTAAGCGGCTCTCCCGGCTGTGCATAACGGGGGGTCTGATTGGTAGCGGTACGGAAGTGCCAATTGCCCAGCCCACCGCGTCCGCCTCTGACAAGCACCGCCTCCTGTCCGTCTTCGGTGATGTCGCACAGAAATTCGCCCGAGACAGCATCGCGGGCTATCGTACCACACGGTACTACGATGGTCTTATCTTCGCCGTCTTTGCCAAAACTGCGACTGCTGCTGCCGTCGTCGCCGTGCCCTGCGAAGATATGTCGCTGATATTTAAGGTGTAGTAGCGTCCAATAGTCTTTGCTGCCACGCAGTATTATATGTCCGCCGCGTCCACCGTCGCCACCGTCGGGACCGCCTTTGGGCACAAACTTCTCACGATGAAAATGCGTAGAACCCTTACCTCCATTACCGCTACGGCAATAAATTTTTACATAATCTATAAAATTTTCATTCATAAGGGCTGCTCTTCATATAAAAGTCATTGAATACTACGCCATACAGTCGCGAGTATCTTATTTCCGTATTTTCTCTATCAAAGTTACTATATCGTTGAACGTGTCTTCGATACTGTTTATCGATATTACAGAGTGGTATCGGTTTGTTTTTTTATAATAATCGATGATAGGTTTTGACTCTCTGTCGTATATTTTCAGACGTTTCAGTATAGTCTCCTGTGTATCGTCGGAGCGGTGCGACAGCGTGCCACGTCTCACAAGGCGGTTTATAAGTATCTCTTTATCTGCCTCTATATTGACCATCAAATCAATCTTTAAACCCATCTCTTGCAACGTTTTGTCGAGAAACTCTGCCTGCGGGATAGTTCGCGGGAAACCGTCGAATATGATACCTTTTTCGTGGATATACGTTTTTAGCTCTTCTTTTAGGATATCGCACATCATCTCGTTGGGGACGAGGTCGCCATTAGAAATATATTTGTCTATCTCTTTGCCCAGCGTCGAACCTTTTTTCACTTCGTCTCTGAGCATCAACCCTGTAGAAAGATGAAGATAGCCGTATTTTTCGGCTATCAATGCTCCCTGCGTACCTTTACCCGAGCCGGGAGCTCCGAATAATACAATAATTGTCATAGTGTTTCTATATATGAATTTTATGGTTTTCCCGTAAATTTGGAAAATGTGAAAGTCGCACCATAATCGTCCTCATACGACAAAGTAGTAGAATTCAGTGTTTTTACCGTATATACTTTGGGTATGACTTGCCCCATTTCTCCTTTATGCACTACAGTCAGGCGGTCTTTGTCGAGCGTCCATGTAAAAGTCTGAGCTTCACTTTCTTTGACGTCTTCAGCAGTATCCCACGTAACTCCACTACCGTTTGCATCGTAACGGTAACATTCGTAGCCTGTTTCGCCTTTTTTCGACACCGACGGGCGTTTCCATTTGCCTACGAGCAAGTCGGACGAAAAAGTCTTTTGCTTTCCCTCGCAAGCAAATAGGGCAATCGATATAATACCGATTAATAGCAATTTATAATATCTCATACTATTTATGTGTTTATCATAGTTAAACAACAATTTTTCCAACTGCAAAGATACAAGTTTTTTTTCGGACAAAACGACAAAACTTAGACTGTAATAGGTCGCTAAGATTAAAGAATAGATTTCCACATAATCTCCACAAAAAAAACATAAAAAAAGGTTGCAAAGCCCTGAAGCCTTACAACCCATTAAAAAAACAATATGATAAACGATTTACATCCGATATATTCACATTACAGCCTTTCGAGCTTAACGGTGAAGTGACGCATTATCTCTGCTTCCCATACTATTTTCACTCCGCGGGTTATGCTCTCGCGACGGTCGAAAACATTTTTGAGGGCAGCAGCTACGACGTCCATGTGGTTGTTTGTATACACACGACGCGGTATAGCCAGACGCAGCAGGTCGAGCCCACCGAAGCGGTTTTCGCGAGTAACAGGGTCGCGGTCTGCAAGCAGATAGCCTATTTCGCAACCTCTGATACCAGCTTCCAGATAAAGCTCTACGGTAAGTGTCTGAGCAGGAAACTCCTCTTTGGGCACGTGAGTGAGTACTCTGGTGGCATCTACAAAGATAGCATGACCGCCTGCGGGACGTTGATACGGAATACCGTATTCGTCGAGCTTGGCAGCAAGGTATTCGACCTGCTTGATACGGGTCTCGAGGTTGTCGAACTCAGTATTTTCGTCGAGACCGATAGCCAAAGCGTTCATATCGCGACCATTCATACCGCCGTAAGTCAAATATCCTTCGTATATGATACCCAATACCTTAGCCTTATCGTACCAATCTTGCTTACGGGTAGCGATGAAACCACCCATATTTACTATAGCATCTTTTTTGGCACTCATAGTCATAGCATCTGCCAACGAGAACATTTCGAGACATATCTCTTTGATAGTCTTGTTTTCGTAGCCTTTTTCGCGAACCTTGATGAAGTAAGCATTTTCGGCAAAACGTGCAGAGTCGAACACAACGGGTTTGTTGTATTTGTCGGCAACTTGACGCACACGACGCAGATTGTCCATAGAAACAGGCTGTCCACCTGCCGTGTTGTTGGTGATGGTAACGATGATGAAAGGCACTTTATCGGCTTTTTCGGCAAGGAATTTCTCGAGTTTGTCGATATCTACATTACCCTTGAAAGGTACCTCTTTCTGAGTATCTTTGGCATCGTCCACAGTAAGATCGACGGCAAAAGCCTTACGGCTCTCGATGTGTCCTTTGGTGGTGTCGAAGTGTGAGTTGCCGGGGATATAGTCGCCCGCTTTTACGAGTACCGAAAAAAGTACGTTCTCGGCAGCACGTCCCTGATGGGTGGGTACTACATACTTGAAGCCCGTGATTTTTTCGATGGCTTTCTGCAAGTTACGGAACGATGTTGCTCCTGCATAGCTTTCGTCGCCCATCATCACTCCTGCCCACTGGCGGTCCGACATAGCACCTGTGCCCGAGTCGGTCAGAAGGTCGATATAGACCTCTTCGGCATTCAACTGAAACACATTGTAATTGGCTGCTTTCAGCCACTTTTCACGCTCACTGCGTGTCGATTTTCTGATGGGTTCGACCATCTTAATCTTCCAAGATTCTGCAAATGGTAATTCCATATATATTCTTTTTTTGTTATTTATAATCTGTAAATTATAGAGCCTCTTTCGAGACTTATCTCATTCATTTACCTTTGAAATACTCTTCTATAAACCCGATACCGTATCCATACAACTGTACAAACGATGTAACGACCGACAGAAGTCCTATTTTTATGCTTTTGTTTTTTATCGACGAATCGATAAGTATTATCAAAGAAAAGAGCAGGATAGGTATCCAAAACATCAATTCGAAAAGTCCTAAAAAGGCTAATATCAACGAGCAAACCGTAAATGCCGAAGGTAAAAAGTGTACCACTTTCAGAGCTCCGGGATAGTCTCTATGTTTTCGCCATAGCACTATTCGAGCATTGCCCGAGTGACGTACTTGTGCGAAGAACTTTTCCAAGTCGGTACGACGTTTGTGATAAACATATACATCGTTTAGCAGCCGTACTTTATAGCCAGCCTTATAAATCCTGATACTAAGGTCGATATCCTCTCCGTAACGCATCGGCGAAAAGCCACCTACCGCCTCGAATACCTCTCGGCTCATACCGAGATTGAAGCTGCGCGGGTGAAATCGCTCGAGCTGGCGGCTGCCTCCGCGTATACCTCCGGTAGTGAAAAACGACGTCATTGCATAGTTTACAGCCTTTTGCATATCGGAAAACGAGCTATCGGCAGCGTCAACACCTCCGAAAGCGTCGCAATAGCAGTCGGTCAGTTCGCGACGGAGTGTAGCGATATATTGGGGTGGCACTATGACGTCGGAGTCGAGTATGACCAGATAATTGCCCGAAGAGTGTTGGACTCCGTAGTTGCGGCTGAGCCCCGGTCCGGAATTGTCTTTGTAGAAGTACTTGACATCGAGGCGTTGAGCGTATCGCTTGCAAATATCTTCGCAAGTGTCTCGGGAGCCGTCTTCGACTATTACCACCTCGAAATCCTTATCGGTCTGCTCCACAAGGCTACCAAGTAGCTCTTCCACCTCATTGGGGCGGTTGTATACCGGTACTATTATAGATAACGACAACATATCTCAGTGTATGTCTATTTGTTTGCTTATTAATAAAAAAATCACTGTCTGTAACGACAAAAAAGCCTCTCTCTTCGGAGCAGTCGTAAAACGATATTACGCCCGCTCCGAAGAAGGAAGTACTTTTCGAAAAGCTATTTTACTGCAGTAGTATCTATTTCTACCTTCACTCCTTTTGGGAGTTTACATACTTGGTAGCAAACCCTTGCAGGCATATTTTTGGTATAATATTTGGCGTAAATATCGTTCATAACGTTGAAATTAGCCAAATCGTCGAGCAATACTACCGACTTCACTACGTCGTCGAACGTGTATCCTGCTTCGTTGAGGATAGCCTTGATGTTTGCAAAGCATTGTTCGACCTGTCCTTCGATAGTAGCGGGTACTTCGCCCGTGGCGGGATCGACGGGTAGCTGACCCGAAATGTACAACGTACCGTTTGCTTCAATAGCTTGACTGTAGGGACCGATTGCTGCCGGTGCTCCCGAAGTTTTAATTACTCTTTTCATATACTTTTCTGATTATTTTGAATTTTACTTATTGCTGATTTGTGCGACAAAGTTACATAAAATAAACGATAGAGAGCCTCTATTTTTTTCTTATAATCGTAAGCCCGTCTCTGACAGGTAATATAATCTGTTCTATTGCGTTGTTTTGGGCTATATACCGATTGAAAGCGATTATCTCTCGTGTCTGATAGTCGCCGGAGGCGGGCTTTTCGACTACTTTACCGCTCCATAGCGTATTGTCGGCTAAGACGACACCCCGCTCCGAGAGCAACGGCAATACCATATCGAGATACTGCCGATAGTGTCGCTTATTGCCGTCGACGAAGACGAGGTCGAACTGCTTGCCGAGCGTGGGAGCTATCTGCAATGCGTCGCCTATGTGCAGCGTGATACGGTCGGCAAAGGGCGACAGACGTATGTTGTCGGTGATGAAGTCTTCGAGCTCGTCGTCTATCTCTATGGTGTCGATATGTCCGTCGGGAGAGAGTCCTTCGGCAAGGCATAGCGTAGAGTATGCCGAGAAGGTACCTATCTCGAGTATGTGGTGCGGGCAAAGCATTCGGGTAAACATCTTCAGCAGCCGCCCCTGATAGTGCCCACTCTGCATACGAGGATTGAGTAGTTTGAGGTTGGTATTCCTGAATATCGTACGCAGATATTCGGGCTCTGCCTCGAGGTGGTCTATAATATATTCGTCTACGGTCATATCGGCTTATTTCACTATAAACATCACTCCTACAACTATAAGGCAGACACCTATCCAGCGGGTAACGGGGATATGTTCGCCAAATACCATACAAGCGGCAAACATACCGAATACGTATGCAAAAGCGGTGATAGGATACGCTATCGAAAACGAGAAGTGCCTGAGTATATAGCCCCAAAGCAAAGTAGCCGACAGCAGCGAGATACCGCTTGCCAAAAGCCACCAATTGGTAGCTATATCGGCAAACCAACGACAAGACCACTCGAAACGTGTGATTCTGTCGACGGCAAGTTTGAAACACACCTGCCCCAAGGCAAGCAAGAGCGACTGAAGAAGTGTAAGCAATACCGTTTGTAGCATAACAAGCGACTGTGATGTTTTTTATCTATCAAATAATTTTATACATAACGATGCCCGAAGGCTTATCGAAAAGTTCCGCAAAGGTAATGTATATTTTCGGCATTGAGAAAAAGATGTAACTTTGCCCCACGAAAGACAAAAAGGTATCACTATTCTTCTTATTCCGTACACGAATGAACAAATTCAATCTGGTATCGGCATATCAGCCGTCGGGCGACCAACCGCAAGCCATCAGGGAGCTCACAGAAGCCGTCGACAAGGGTGTCGATTACCAAACACTACTCGGAGTAACGGGCAGCGGCAAAACATTCACGATGGCAAACGTTATTGCTAACGTCAATCGCCCCACTCTCATCATCAGCCACAACAAGACACTTGCGGCACAGCTCTACGGCGAGTTCAAGGCATTTTTCCCCGACAATGCCGTAGAGTACTTCGTATCGTATTACGATTATTACCAGCCCGAAGCCTATCTGCCTGCCACAGACACGTATATCGAGAAAGACCTTGCCATCAATTCGGAGATAGAGAAGCTACGCCTTTCGGCAACGTCGCAGCTGCTTTCGGGACGCAACGACATCGTCATAGTATCGTCCGTATCGTGTCTGTATGGTATCGGCAATCCCGAAGATTTTAAGAAAAACACGATACCGCTCGCTGTGGGGCAAAACATCCTACGCGACGACTTCCTCCGCTCGCTCGTCGTAGCCAATTACAGCCGAAACGAGATAGACCTCAACCGAGGTAACTTCCGAGTAAAGGGCGATACCATCGATATTTTCCCCGCATACGCCGACTTCATACTGAGGGTGATATTCTGGGACAACGACATCGACAGCCTCGAAACGCTCGACCCCACCACAGGGCAGACCATAGAGGTTTTCGATAGCTTCAGCCTCTACCCCGCAACCATCTTCACCACCACGCAAGAACGTATCAACCAAGCTCTCGACCTCATAGCTCTCGATCTCGGCAAGCAGGTAGAGTTTTTCAAAGAAAACAATAAACCATACGAAGCCAAACGGCTACAAGAACGCGTAACATACGACATAGAGATGATACGTGAGGTCGGTTATTGCTCGGGAGTGGAGAACTATTCGCGATACTTCGACAACCGCCCGCCGGGCAGTCGTCCGTTTTGCATCTTCGACTATTTCCCGAAAGATTTTCTCGTCTTCGTCGACGAAAGCCACGTTACCATACCGCAAATACACGGTATGTTCGGAGGCGACTATTCTCGCAAAAAGAATTTGGTAGAGTACGGCTTCCGTCTGCCTGCCTCTATCGACAACCGTCCGTTGAAGTTCGAAGAGTGGGAGGCTCTCGTGCCGCGTGCCATATTCGTGAGTGCCACTCCTGCCGAATACGAGCTTAACAAATCGCACGGAACGGTCGTAGAGCAGGTGGTACGTCCTACGGGGCTTCTCGACCCCGAGATAGAGGTTCGCCCGACAGAATACCAGATAGACAACCTTATGAACGAGATAGTCGACCGCATCGACAAGCAGGAGCGTACACTCGTGGTAACACTCACCAAGCGAATGGCAGAAGAGCTGAACCGTTACCTATGCCAAGCGGGCATTCGGTCTGCCTATATACACTCCGATATAGAGACGCTCGACAGGGTGAAGATTATGGACGACCTGCGTCGGGGCGAATACGACGTACTCGTCGGGGTCAACCTACTTCGCGAGGGGCTCGACTTGCCGCAGGTATCGCTCGTGGCAATACTCGACGCCGACAAAGAGGGCTTCCTACGCAACCACCGAAGCCTGACACAGACCGCAGGACGTGCCGCACGACACGTCAACGGCAAAGTGATATTCTATGCCGACAAGATAACCCATTCGATGCGGCTCACAATCGATGAGACCAACCGTCGCCGTGCAAAGCAGCAAGCATACAACGAAAAACACCACATAACACCCACACAAGTCGTATCGCAGGGGAAGTCGTCGCTGTGGGGCAAGACCAACCGTGCCGACTACAACGCCGACACCGCTACAACGCCCGCGGCTGCCGACGGCTACGAAAAGAATATGTCGATAATACGTGCTATGGAAGACCGCAATATCGACAAAGCCATTGCCTACGCCCGCCGTCGTATGACCGAAGCCGCCCGCAGTATGGAGTTCATCGAGGCTGCCCAGTGGCGCGACGAGCTACTAAGGCTCGAACAGAAGAAATCAATTACGAATTAGGACCAGCAGTGCGGAGAAAATTACGAATTACGAATTACGAATTTTGCGAGTAAGCGAGAGCAGAGCCGAACTTGTTCGAGCTATGCCGAGCGGGAGCACTTGAAAAGCCGCAGGAAAAATGTTTTACGAAGTAAAAGACCAGTAGTGCGGAGCAAATTACGACCGGCAGTGCGGAGTAAATTACGAATTACGAATTACGTTGAACTGTGTAAGCGTTGAATTGTTGAAATTAGGTTTTAGGTGTTTGGGGCTTTGTGTAGAGTTGGCTGTCGGTCGTAATCTTATTTACAAAGGCTGTTGTTTGGAGCTTCTGAAGTGGTGTATGACGATTCTGCTATCTTCGTCGAAAATCTCGAAATAGATTGCAAACTTCCCCGAAAAGAATGTTCTGCGATATAGGTGTATTTCGTCCAAGAATTTGGCTAAAAAAAGAGGTCGCCGGGCAATCTCTTTTTCGACTTTGAGCACTTCGTCGAGAATTTTGTTCGAATAAGCGACACTTCCGTTGTGTTCGACCCAATAGTCTAATGTCTCTCTCAAACAGTCGGCTGCTCCAATAGTCCAATCAATGTGCATATCTTGCTCTTAAAGTTTTGTGAAGTTCGTCGCTGCTCATCACATCTCCTTCGTGAGCCTGCTCCTTGGATATAGCTATACGACGCAAGTCTTCTTGTGTAAGCTCAAAGTTTTCGTCTTCTATCTCATCGAGCCTTCTTACACGAATAGAATGTTTCAGCTTCGACAAAAGAGTCTCTATAAAATCCACTTCGGAGGTCTCGACTTCTAACTGTAATATCGTGGTATTCATTTTTTTTATTATGTATTGACCAAATGCAAAGGTAATATTTTTTTGTTTAATCGTGTAAACGTGTAAGCGTTTAATCGTTTAACTGTTGAAGCGGCGTAGGGCGGAAATAAAAAGGGGCGAAAAATCTTTCGCCCCTACCTCTTAAATTGAATGTTATCTCTTGGGCGTTGCCCAAACCCACTTCATTTTCTTGTCTTGATACAAGAAAACGAAGCAAAAGAAAATCAAGGCTGATGTTCCGAGCCGACCCGCTAAGTGCTTATTCACTAAACGTCGAAAACTCGCCTTCGGCTCAAACAGTTCGACGTTTTTAACGCTCATTTCGCACAGCGGGTGCCCCGTCTCTCCACATAGGCCTATCTGTTTTGTGCTTCGCACAAAAATGGGAATGTAAAATAAGGGCGAACCCGATTTTATTAAGGGGGCGAACACAATTACAAAAAAGGGCGAACACACGGGGCAAGCCCCTACATCGTGCGTTATTGAATGTTTTGTCTTGGGCGTTGCCCAAACCCACATACTTTTTTGTCTTAACACAAAAAAGTAAGCAAAAAAGGTCAAGGCTCGACGCACCGAGCCGACCCGCTGAATGTGTTCGTTCGCTGAACGTCGAAAACTCGCCTTCGGCTCAGACAGTTCGACGTTTTTCTTCGCTCACTTTCGCACAAGCGGGTTTGCGTCTCGGCGCGTAGGCCGATCTGTTTGTGCGGAGCACAAATAAAAAGGGGACGAACATACAAGTTCGCCCCTAATTTGCTCCGCACTGACGGTCGTAAATCGTAATTTTTAATTGAAGCGTCAGCGCTTTACCATTTTCGCTACCGTGCCGTCGGCTTTCACCGTGTAGATGCCTGCGGGCAGGTGGGCTACATCGATGCGGTCGGTATCGGTGGCGTGGGCTACTTCGATGCCGTAGATGTTATATATACGTATGGTACGAGCGGTAGCCGAGAGGTAGAGCACATCTGCCACAGGGTTCGGGTAGAGTGTGAGCGACGGCTCGGCGGTGGCGTCGGCTATGTCGGTAGAGTTTTTGAATATCACTACCTTGCTTGTTACTTTTTCACCATTTAGTGCTACAGCTTTTAGCGACGCGTCGAATGCCGCTCCTACGGGCTGGGTGATGGCGCAGCCATCGAGGGTAAGGCTGGCAAATCCGATGATAGAGCCGGCTGTTCCCTCTGCCGTAACGGTAGAGTTTTTGATAGTGAGCGTCCTGCCGCTAAATCCTGCTATGCCCCATTTGCCCTTGGCATTTACGGTACAGCCATCGATAGTGAGGCTGGTTCCTTCTGCATAGATAGCAGGGACGGTTCCACTATTTGCATTAAGCACTCCACCTCCAGTGATAGTAGGTGGGTCTCTGAAGTAGAGAGCTGCGTAGGCTGAGCCTGTTGTGAGGTTGTTTGTACCAATAACCTTTATCGTCAAGTCGTCTATTCCCGAAGCAATGGCACTAGTGGTATTTATTTGTATTGTAGCACCCTGCAGAGTAAGTACTTTGTCGGCAGGGTCGTACTTTACGGTGCCGCTTACATTGGGGATAACTGAAAGGTCGGAGCAGTTGGCAGATGTTACCTGCACGCCGGCAATATAGAGGGCGTAGGTGGTCTGTGCAATCGCTGTGGAGGCACTCGTGAGAAGCCCTACTGCGAGGGCGAAGAGTAAAAATAATTTTCTCATACTATTTATATTTTTGTTGGTTATACTTGAATGCAAAGATAATGTTTTTTTTAATTGTTTAATCGTGTAAGCGTTTAATTGGGTTTAGTGGTTAGGAATTAGAAATTAGGTTTTAGGGGGTTGTACTTGCCCGAAAAACAGTGATTTGTAGTACAAAGAGAGGGCATATCCGATCCCCCCTCTACTTCCAATCGGTCGCCTTAAAGTAAGACAATCTCATTCTGCTTTATCCTATACGGATAGCATCAATCTTTTTTCTTAGGCTTCTTCTGTGCTTCCGGGTCGTACACGACACGTTGTACCTGAGCCGCCTTTTCGCGTAGCTCTTTACGAGGAAAGAACTGTATACGAGGCACCTTAAGCGTCGAGGCATTGACCTCCTCTTTTTTCAACATGTGTTTACCCGTCGAAACGAGTTTGAACGAGCCCAAATCTGCGAAGTCTACCATATGACCTGCAAACATCTCGTTACGAAGTACTTCTGCAAGAGCTGTGATACACGACCGCACGTCGGAGCGCGAAAGAGAGGTCATACTCGTGATGTAATCTTCTACCTGCTTGGTAGAAATCTTGTCTTGCGGTGCGGGTGCAGCATAGTAAATCTTCTCACCCTTGTGCTTTCCGATATGAGCCACGGACTGCTTAATGTTATAGGTAATCATACTGCTGTAAGATTAAAAGATTAATATTAATAAATTATTACAATACCTCTTTCGAGGCGGTTATTATACTATATAATATATTATCATTAGATATTTCAATGGCAAAGATAATAAAAAAAAATATACTTGTATCGTTTTTCCGAAAAAAATTATATTTATAATAAAAAAAAATCGTACTATAAGTCGAATAGTCGTCGCACAGTAAGGACGACAGTCATCGCATAGTAAGGACGACACTCGTCGTACAGTAAGGACGACACTCGTCGTACAGTAAGGACGACAGTCGTCGCACAGTAAGTCAGATTAGTATATAATATAATATATCGAAATGAGGTGACTATCGGCATAATGTATTTTCAAAAACGGTGTTTAAAAATCACGTCGTTTATAAAGCATTTTTTTACTAACTTTGCTCCGAAAATATCGAAAAAATTATTTTAATCTAACCAAATAAATTATACCAAGAGTATGAGAAAAGTTTACAGTTTATTAGTGGTGTTTTTGCTTGCAATGTCGATACAGGCACAAAACGAACTTAGGAGAAAAGTAGTAGTCGTACGACCTGTTTTATACGATAGCAGCGTCGATTTCTTGCTTGGATTTAGCGATTTACTAATGAAAGAGGGTTATAAAGAAGCGGCACGCTTTCTGAAAGACTACGCAAAGGGCGGTTTCGGTACCGGTTTTGTCTATGCCGACAGCGTTACGGGGAAAAAATATGTAATCACCAATCGGCACGTTGTGGCGCTGGCACAAAGCGTTACGATAGAGTTTCGAGACAACGAACGCAATGTCTCGTCGTACAAAGACTGCCCCGTGGCGATAGTGGACGAAGATATCGATTTGGCAGCAATAGCTCTTCCCGACAACGTAACGGTAGGGTCGTTGCGTTTTGCAGATGAGACACCTACGGAAGGGCGCGATGTCTTTACGGCAGGCTATCCCGGGCTTGGCGATAACCCTTCGTGGCAGTTTGGTAAGGGGATAGTTTCCAATGCACATTTTTACGACGAAGAGTTATCGAAAGTGGGAGGAAACACTATCTTAATACAACATACCGCTCAGATAGACGCAGGCAGTTCGGGCAGCCCTTTGCTCATACAGTCGGCGACAGACAAGAACGAATATCTGGTAGTGGGTATCAATACGTGGAAGGCATACGCACGCGAAAATGCGAATTTTGCCATACCGACAGCCGACATCAGACTTTTCTGCAAGAAATATTTATCGTCGTCACACACAGCGAAAGACGATATACGGCAACGAGCCGAAACGTTCGTCGGTCTTGCCGAGCAAGATTATAAAGAGATAGTGCCCTTTATTGCTTACGATTATATCGCGAGTGTAGCTCCGAGTCAGTTCGACAGTTGGTACAAGTCGTTCCCTACCAACGTACGAAAAGATATCATGCGGCAGTTTAGAAACAATCCGATAGAGGGGGTACGTATGGCTCTGGCTTATGCCGTACGTGAGAAAATGAGGACAAAGAAAATATCGATAGAAGCCGTCGACAATAATTCGGACAGTAACACCGCAGAGACTGCCGAGGTAACAATGAAATACAACGGCAAGCCTGCGACAAGCAAATGGATAAAAGAACAAGGCGAATGGCGGTTGACCGAATTGTCGTTTTTCCGCCCGAAAGCACATTCGTCGCAGACATTCATAGATGCAGAACACAACTATGGTAGGATATTCATAGATAAAGAACAACACTATAGTAATACGTTATATTTCTCGTATACTCACAATTTGCTGAATATTGACAAGCCTCTGGTATCGATGTATGGCGTATCGTACGATTTTTTGTTTAATGCATTTGTCGTTGCCGGAATAAATTTTAAAATAGGCACAACCCTGTTGCCTACAGATAAAAACCGATTTGGGCTCGGCGAATTAGGTGCATCGGTAGGAGGTCGTCTGCCAATATCTTTTGCCAAGTGGCAGCTAACTCCACATTTGAGAGGTTATTATAGTGGATTTATAGGAGATGAATTTAAAGATCATATCGGAGTTACTTTCGGTGTCGACGTAGAGTATAAGTTAAGTGATAGATTTCGTATTTTCGTGGGACTACTATACAATAATACGCCCTATATACCCGGACGTTTCAATATGAATCAAGAGTTACATTTAGGATTTACTTTTTAGGTAGCTATTGGCACAGACAAACAAGGTCGAGACTCGTAGTGCCTCGACCTTTGTTTGTTTTTATAATGTGAGTTACTTATTATTCAGGTAGATTGGTAAAACAGATACGCTTTTTTGACGAAAATCCGAGTACCCAATCACCCTTATCGTTTACGAAAGAGAGCATCGGGCTAAGCACCATTTTTTTGTCTTTGTATTCCGCAAGTGTGGTCTTTGTGGCTTTGCCTTCGGCAGAGATTTTCACACAGTTTGTTACCACCTTATCCGAAGACTTGGTAAAAGAAGTACTAACTTTGACTTCAGACACTATTTTCTCCGACAAATCGTCGTCGTTACTGCTTGCATTATAAACTGCATAGAAATCATTGCCTTTAGCGAAGAACAACGGGCGCTCTAACGTAGGTAATATCACGAAATCGATTGCCGTCCATCCTCCGGACTCATTGAAATATATACCTTTCGATATCATTCTCGAATAGATTATCTTAGAAGCATTGGAATCTATACATACGGCATAGAAGTTTTTATTATATAGATTACAAAGTACCCCTCCGTCACTTGTATAATAAACATCAGTTCTTATATTGCTTACTGCTACTACAAAATTACCGTTTTCGAGTATGGAGATGTTCCTTATTTTCCAATAGGTAGTTTTGTCTATCATATAATTGAAAGAGACGTTTCCCATTACGGCACCGGTAACAACATTGTATTTCATACACTTCAATTTCAGATGATTGCTATAGGCGATAAACAACGTGCTGTCGTCGACTATATAGCTCTCTATATTATCGACGTTCTCGATATCGGCAAATTCGCTGCGGTCTATCAATGTTTTGGTGCTTACTCCTTTCTCCGATGCTGTTATGAGTGTTATTTTTGTCTGTTTATCGAATATCTTGTAATATATATACATACTGCCGTTATCGGCGATTTGATATTGTAAAATATTATCTACTATTTGTAGGATATTATCTTTATTTAGTTTTGTCGTTTGTATTTCTTGCTTCCACAAGCGAGACAGTTTAGCATCGAATACGGCTATTTCATTGTTTATTTCTCTTTTCTTATCCGTTTCACACTTCAATATTAATCCTATTTTCGACTTATCGTTGCTCTGTATTATTTTCCCTTCTAATATACCTTTTTTACTCGACGAAGTGTAAAGTAGATTATCTGCCGTCTCCTCAAGGGTATTAGGGTTAAATCGTTTGTACCTTACTTCTTTTTTAGTGATATAGAAAGCATACGGACAACCGTCCAATACCATCATCTTCAATAGACTGCCTGATGGTACTTTTACGGATTTTGAGGTTTGGGCAACAATTTTGTTGTTTTGATTGTCTGTAGCGAAAAGCCTCAGTCTATTATAAAGCGGCCTCAATAGACCGTACGAATAATAGTCGGTCTCGAAATAGTTTTTCCCCTTTATGGAACCAATATACTGCCCTATTGTACCCATATGGTTAAGTTCGTGTACGGTAGACCATTTCAGAGGCTGCGCCGACAAAGTGGCAGATAAAGCCAATAATGCAATAAAGATAAACTTTCTCATATAAATCTCCTTTTTTATGTTTATAATAAAATAACTTTGTATTAGTAACGAGTGCCACAAAGTTATAATATTTTTCTAAAAAAGGAGTGCTTTTTGCAGAAAAAATGCCTTACTTCTTATTTTAGTTTTTCGAGAGGCGTTTTTCGAGTGTTATCGGATAGACACACGAAAGCCCCTTTTGGCGATTGTACGCTTCGAGGCAATCAATACTTAGGCGTGATGTTGCGTAGATAGACGACGAGTCCGCCGCCAACGTTGTGTTGCGAGGTGGCAAACGATAGGTTGTTGGCGTGCCACGCCTGTAGGTTGAGTGAGTGCTCGAGTTTGAAGATGATGCCTTTCCACATTACGGTAAATTCGAGGCGGTTGCGTATGGCAAGTCGGTTGTGAAACGACGTAAAGTGCAGTGCTTCGTCGAGCTTTCGGGTGGTGTACTCGTAATACAAAGCGCCGTATTCGGGTACGAACATACCGCCGACGATAGCCGTACGAAGATGGTCCGACAGCCCGAAGACTACTCTGCCCCACCGCTTATGGAAAGTCGCCTCTGCGTCGAGCCAGAGGGTGAGCATAGCGTCGAGCGAGGCTGTGTTGTTTACGTTGCGAGAATTGCTCTTGAGTGCGAGGTCTACCGACGGTAGCCCGCCAATCAATATCGACGCCCGACGATTGCTCCACCGATACCCCACTCCAAGCCCAAGCTCGCCGCCAAGGTACGATATTGCAGCGGTAGCAGGGAGGTTCACTGTATTGCCATAAGCTACAGAGTTGACGTTGCGGAGGTAGAGACTCGGTTTTACAACGAAGAGGTTTGTTACCTCAAGCGAAAGGTTACTACCGAAATAGTCGATATCCGAAAGATAGGTATCTCGCAGCGACAACTGCCCGTACGATAGCGTATAAGAGCGTATAGTGTACGGCGAAAAATCGGAAACATCGTAGCATACGAGAGTGTCGGCTTCGGCAGCGCTCAAGGTAGGCAACATTAGCAAGACGACAGCATACAGGCACAACAATTTTTTCTTCATAACGCAGTAAAAAAGTTATAGTATCGGTAACGACGATATACTATCTGTCGCCATCGGATGTAAGCGGATAGATACGTGCGAATCGCTCGGTATTGACCTTGTAGAGTTCGTCGACTTGCATGCGAGCCTCTATCGAGGTATTGCCGTCGGGCTGCTCGCAACGAATGGTAATATACGGGTCTTCGGTAGTATAGCCAATATGAATGGCTATGTCGGGCGAGAGAGCCTCGCTCGCCTCTACAATGATAGAGCCGTACGATAGAGCAAACAGCTGCTCTTGGCTAAAACTGCCTCCGACTGTAAGGTCTGCACCTATCCGATTACCGAATGCCATCTTGCAGATGCCCTCGGCAACACCTCCGGCACCTACCGCCCAAGCCGAGACGATACGCCGCGAGGCAATAGCGTCGGCAACGAAGTCGAAGTTACGCTTCAACTCGTCGACATCGGGCGTATAATCGGAGCGATGTCTGTGCCATACGCAATAAAGCCGATTGCCTGCACGCTTGAGGTCGGTCGAAATCACGTTGTCGGCGTCGACGGTCGTTATACCGAATGCCATAAGCATCGGCGGCACGTCGATATTGCCGAAAGTGCCACTCATCGAGTCTTTTCCGCCAATAGCAGGCAGGCAGAAGTCGTGTTGCATCTGCAGAGCTCCAAGCAGAGCCGCAGTAGGCTTGCCCCAAGAGAATGGGTTATCGGTCATCTTCTCGAAATATTCTTGGAACGAGAAACGTATGTTGTCGCGTCGTCCACCGGCTGCCACTATCTTAGCTATAGCCTCTACGACCGCATACTGAGCCCCATGGTATGGACTCCAGAGCGAAATGTCGGGGTTGTAGCCGTATGCCATCATCGATGCCGTATCGGTATAATGGTTGCCTACGGGGAGTTTCTGCACCGATACCTGTGTCTCGGAGCGTTGTGTCGCACCACCGAAGGGCATAAGCACCGTCGAACGTCCGACGGTAGAGTCGAACATCTCGATAAGCCCCTTCTGGCACTGAACGTTCGACTCGCGAAGATTTGCAATAAACTTTTCGGAAATATTCATACTTATTGTCCTCATATTTTGTCGCCCACATGTGTGCGACATGGTTATTTTCTATTGTTTCGTTGAGCCTTCTGCTGTTCACGCAGGCGTCGCTGCTGCATCTTCTGAGCCTCTTCGAGACGTGCCATAAAGCCCGATTTCTTAGCCGGCTTCTTGGTCTGCTTGGCAAGTTCGAGCTTACGAAGCAACTTGTCGTCGTCGACAAAGAGACGGAACAGGTAAGTCTGCAATACAGTAAGCAAGAGAGAGATGAAATAGTAATAGGTCAGACCCGAAGCGTATTCGTTGAAGATGTAAAAAAACATCAGTGGCATAAGGTACATCATCCACTTCATCATTGCCATCTGTTGGTTTGCCCCGGGCGTGGTCGCCATATTGATACGCGTATAGATAATATTAGTTATAGTCATAAGGAGGCAAAACAAAGAAATGTGGCGACCGATAAGCGGTATCGATACGTTCCAAGTAAGGAAAGGCACGGTGTCGAAAGTCGATAAGTCCGATGCCCAGAGGAAACTCTGTTGCCTAAGCTCTATGGCCGATGGCAGATACATAAAAACGGCTACCAATATCGGCATCTGCAACAACATCGGTAGACAACCGCCCATAGGACTTACTCCTACCGAACGGTATAGCTGCATCTGTGCCTGTTGGCGTTCCATCATCTTATCGGCTGGGATTCGCTCGTTGATAGCGTCTACCTGAGGTTTGAGCACACGCATCTTAGCCGAGCTCATATAAGACTTGAAAGTAAGCGGCAACAACACTACCTTTATAATGATAGTAACGATAAGTATTATCAGCCCCCAATTGCTTAAGAACGAACCAAACAGGTTGAATAGCGGTATGATGGCGTATTTATTGACCCAGCGAAACAGTGCCCACCCCAGCGGTATGAGCTCTTGCAAATTGGGGCGATGTGCTTTGTCGACACTCTCGTCGTTGAAGCTCGATAGCGTCTTGTATTGGTTTGGCACGAAAAACATCTGCATTGCAGTGGTCTTGGCTCCCGTAGGGTCGAAGTCGATAGTGGAGTTTACGGTAAAATGCTTTAGGTATGGCGATGTTTCGTCTTCGACGATGTCGCTTTTGAACGTTGCCGTAGGGAAGTTGTTTTTATTCAACAATATGGTGCTGAAGAAATGGTCTTTCGCTGCGAACCACATAGTAGGCGTACTCGACGACTTCATATCGTTTTTAGTATCGCTCAGGCGTTCGATATCGTTGTCGGTGTACATATAGTTGAGCGTGGCATATCGGTTTTCGGTCTTGCGGCTATTCTCTTGTCGTCTTATTGTAGTCTGCCAAACGAAATCGAGCTTGTTGGTCATCGGAGCCAGATAGCTCTGCATATTGTGGGCTGCGATATCGAAGTCGATTCGGTAGCTGCTCTTCGCAATACGATAGATGAAATCGATATAACTATCCGCAGCGGGTTGCAGGCGGAGAGTTACGATAGTGTTAGTGCTGTCTTTTACGATAGGCTGCGGCACGAAAAACATCTCACGTGTCGACAGTACTCTGCTATCCGATGTCTGCAGCAATATATCGAGCGAATTCTCACCATCGCCCTCGAATAGTACGAGTGGTTTACCATCGTATGTCTTATAGCCTTTAAGCTCAGCGTATTCGACAAATCCACCTCGAGGCGAAAATCGAAGACGAAGCAGGTCGGTCTCGACCTCTACCGGAGTGCTATCGCCACTCTGAGCGGCAGCGAAAAGCCCCAGTTGGGCTCTACGTAACGAGTCGCTGATAGTATCGACCTTGAGCGGTAACTCTTGTGCGATACCCTGTTGCTCTTGCTCTGCTTGTGAGTTACGGATAGAGTCGTTTATTCGTTGCCTTTCGGCCAATTGCTCTTTCGAGGGGCGGTTGAGGTAGTTGAATCCTATAAATATGGCTATAATCAGGACAATACCGATGATTGTTTGTTTATTCATTACTTCTATTTTTGCTTAGCGTTATATTTTGTAATTCTATATTATCAATCTTTGGGGCGACAAAATTAATAAAAAAAACGGCAATCGTCGGCAAATAATATTTCACTCTCATAGAGGGCGACGACGAGCGAGTAGCCTACTACCGCAGGTTATACGCTGTAAAAGATACGTACCAAAATCTCGAAAAGACGATTGGGCAACACCGTGTGTGCCGCTACCGACAGCTTTTGTATGAAGTTAGGTGCTATCAGGTAACGCAGACGAGGCGAACGTTTACGGACTATCTTAGATATCTTTCGAGCTAAATATCGCGGGTCGCCGCCGCCGCGTTCGTCTTGCTCTATATTCTTTATTACACGAGCAAACGATTCGCCGTAGTCGCTATCGTTGACAGTGGCAGCCGATACCTTGCGGTTGGCAGTGAAACCCGTATTGAAGTCGCCCGGCTCTACGATTACTACCCGTATACCAAACTGTTTGGTCTCCAGACTCAACGCTTCGGAATACGCCTCCACTGCAAACTTAGACACAGAGTAGAAACCCTGATACGGTATGGCAAACACGCCACCGATAGAACTTATATTTATAATAGTCCCGCTACGTCTTGCCCGCATATACGGCAATACAGCCGCACACATACCGACTACCCCTCTGAAGTTGGTATTCATCTGTAGGTCTATCTCTTCGTCCGAGGCCAACTCCGTAGCCCCGGCAATGCCTACTCCTGCGTTGTTGATTACTACGTCGATTCTACCCTGCTCCTGCACGATAGAGTCGACGACGGCTTTCACTCCGTGTCGGTCGGTAACGTCGAGACGTCTGACGATAAGCCCTTCGAGGCTGAAATCGAGCTCTCGACGCGAAGTACCGTAGACGATATGTCCGTCGCCAAGTAGCCTCTCGGCGATAGCCCTGCCGAAGCCCGACGATACGCCTGTAATGAGAATGATTTTTTGCATATTTACGGTCTGTTTATTCGATACTGGTGTTTATATTGTTTGAATGTTGCAGTTTACTGCGTCCATCGCCCGAAACAGACTGAAATGTACATTGCCGTACTTACGGCTGTCTATCAGGTTCGGATGGTCGGCAAAAGAGTGGTGTCTGTTATGTTCGAGGATAAATATACTGTCGTCTGTCAACAGACTATTACCGACGACGGCAGCAAGCAGCTCGTCTATATTGTTCATCTGATAAGGCGGGTCGGCAAAGACAACATCGTAGCGTTCGCTGCACTTGGCAATGTATTTGAAAACATCGCTACGATACACGTGCAGATTGTCTATCTTAAGTCTGGTGCAGGTTTTCTTGATGAAATCTATCTGTCTGGTATTCATCTCTATACCTGTTACCGAACGTACTCCACGAGAGACGAATTCGTAACTTATACTGCCCGTACCTGCAAAGAGGTCGAGCACCCGTATGCCGTCGAAATCGATGATATTATCGAGAATATTGAAAAGACTCTCTTTGGCAAAGTCTGTCGTGGGGCGAGCCGTAATATCTCGCGGCGGTTCGAAACGTATTCCCTTAAATTTACCGCTTACTATGCGCATTATCCGAGAGTTTTTTTCAAAAATCGACCGTTACGCCGCCGTGTATATTGAATCCTGCCTGAGCATAAAACCAAGGAGTATACTGCAGCCTTGCCATAGAGTAATCGTGTACCTCGCCTTTGTCGAAGACAAACGAACCGATAGCCCCTCCGTTCGAGACAAACAATGAGTTGAAAACATTGTTTGCCGTAACCGAAAAAGTAATATTTCTGGCAATATTACCGACAGGCAACTTGTAGGAGAGCACTATATTGGTAAACGAATATGCGGGCAGACTCGCATCTTTGTTCATCACATTACTAAGATACTGACTACCAACGACAGTAGTGTGAACGTCAGCTCCCAATCCTTTGTACGAGATACTTATTCGACTGCCTGCGGTTATCGATGGTGAAAAAGATATATCGGTCGTACCGATGTCGGTCTTTACGTTGTCTTTCCAGTCGGATTGCTGTGTGGCAGGGTCGTATTCGTATACATCGAACCAATCGGCGAAGTCTATTATCTTATTTCTACTCAGAGTGATATTGGCGTCCCAGCTAAGCCAGTCGAATATACGGACACCGCCGACAATCTCTATTCCCGTCCGATAGCTCTTCGCCACATTTTGAGTGAGATAGGCTCCTGTGTCGGAGTATTTACCCGTCAGTACAAGCTGATTTTTGTAATTCATAAAATACAGATTGGCTCCGATACTAAAACGGTCTCGTACCAGATTGTAACCGAGTTCGTAATCGAAGAGTCTTTCGGGTAGCGGGACGTCGTTTGCACCCGCTTCGGTGAAGTTGCTTCGCGACGGTTCTCGATTGGCAACGGCAAAAGAGGCATAGGCATTATGCCCGCCTTGTGAGTAAGCAATACCCGCTTTGGGGTTGAAGAAGTGATACCGACGACTGACTTCGATAGGCTTGAGTCCTTGGTCGTTGATACCCGATATTGTGTAGTCGACATACCGATACTGCAAGTCGCCGAATATCGACAGCCACCTCTCGAGACGATAAGCCCCTTTCAGATACACGTTTCCGTCGGTTTTCTGTCCATTATTACGGTAATATTCGATGTCTTTGAGCGGTAGCGGATAGTTGCGGGCGAAGATGACATTGCCGAAATGAGCACCGTCGTACCTGTTGAGTGCACCGCCGAGGTGGAGGTCAAAAGCGTCTTGCACATAATTGAGCGACCACACGCCGCCGAAGAAGTCGTTGTCGAGGTTTTTGCGACGTACTATATCGGTTTGCTTTATATTCACCTCCTTACCGTCGATGACTACTTTTTCCGACAGGTTATAGCTTTTCAGCTTGGCATTGTCTTTGAACTGCTCGTAATAACCCGAACCTTTAGTGTAATGCAGAGCCGCATTCATCGACAGCTCGGGCATAAAAAAATGCGAGAAGTGCAGTTGTATATGGTTTTGTCGGTAGTTATCCGTCTGGTTGTCGTAGAATCCTACGATATTGCCGCTCTCGTCGTAGTCTGCTCCTGCGGGATTGAAGCGTCTGTTGGCGGCAAGCTGCTTCTTACCGATACCGTCCCAAGCCATATATGTTTTCTCTTTGCCTCCAAACACGATAAGCTTCACCATACTGTTTGTTCCGACATAACCCGCCGAAGCACTGTACGAGTAAAGGTCGCTAAAAGCACGCTCGAGATAACCGTCGGAATTGACTTTCGAGAACTTGGCATCGAAGACAAAGCCCGAAGGCATTATGCCTGTACCGACTTTTACTACCTCACGCAGAGTATTGTACATACCACCATTGAAGCCGACCGTGGCATAAGGACTCTCCGCAACACCGGCAGTCTGCATATTGACGCTTGCTCCAAAGGCAGCCGAACCATTGGTCGATGTACCTACACCACGCTGTACCTGAACGCTTTTCAGGCTCGAGGCAAAATCGGTCATATTCACCCAAAACACCGTCTGGCTCTCAGAATCGTTGAGGGGTATACCATTAACGGTCATATTGATACGTGTATGGTCTGTGCCGCGTATGCGGAAATAAGTATATCCCACACCCAAACCGTCATCGGAGGTGGTTACGAGCGAAGGTACCGCCGAAAGCAAAAAAGGCAGATTCTGCCCGAAATTTTGCTCCGTGAGCCGACTGCTGCCTATATTACTTGCCGACAAGTTGTTGCCATCGGCATTGCGGGTAGAAACCACCGACACCTCTTCGAGCGTCTGTACGTTGACGGTATCGTTATCGTTACCAGCCCATAAACTGTAAGTTGCGAGCAAACAAATAGTTATTACAAGTGTTTTTTTATACATAAAATGCTATAATATTATTAATAACTTAATCGGTCTTTTTCTCGCCACGCACAAGAAAATAGACTTGCACACAGGCTAAAATACCGTTAGGGACGATGACAGGTAGCAAAAAGCCTTTTAGAATCCCATAAAGCACAAAAAACAGACAGCCAACGAGATTGACCGTGCGTATATATTTTATTTTTTTCAGCAAGAAACTTAGTATCACAAAAGTAGGAGCGAGCCAACCCGATATGATTATGAGTGTATCTGTCATCGACAAACGGTCTTTTTGAAAAATTGCGATTGCAAAGGTACGAAAAAAATGATTGCTCACGAAAAACACTTTTAGCTTATAGACGCATATGATTGATTGTTAAATGTTGTTGTAGATTGTCTTTGGTTGGCACATTGTCGGTTTCTGTGGTTATCGATTTTTTTGTACTAACTTTGCACGAACTAATTTATAATCATTTTTCTCGAATGTTGCAAAGCAAAGATATATTTGACGATGGCACTATATTGGGGTTCTGGAAGATAGAAGAGACCTTGGAGGAGCTTATGTCGATGGCTACTCCCGAGTTGCAGCGGCAACTGCAGGCAATGAGTTTCAAAAGCGACAAACGTCGATTGGAGTTTGTAGCGGTGCGTCTATTGCTTCATACTCTGGTAGAGACAGATGCTACTATCGGATATAAAGATAGCGGCGAGCCCTATTTGGACGATGGCTCTTATTATATCAGTATTACTCATACCAGAGAGTACGTGGGTATCATTCTCAACCCTACGTATAGAGTAGGTATCGACGTGGAGCGTATCAGCGACAAAGCGGTGAGGGTAAAAGATAAGTTTCTCTCCGAAGGCGAGCAGGCTTTCGTCGAACACGACAATGCCCGAGTACACCTTGCCCTTATGTGGAGCGTCAAAGAGGCAATATACAAGGTAATGCCTACTAAACCATCGAACATAATAGAGCAGATAACCATATCGCCATTCGTGCCTTACCTCGAAGGAACGATAGAGGCTCTTGAGACTGCTACTAAAGACAAGACCACGTTTCATCTCCAATACCGAATAGAACCCGAAGTGTGTAAGGTCTGGACGGTAATGATAACCAAATAGACTAATTGTATGTAAATTTCGGCATACTTTTATCTTTTTTATAGCTTACATTCTATTTTACAAACGATTATACAACATTAGAATCTTTATTGTGATTTCTAATTAGTAATTCGAAATATAACGGACTAAATCAATACCAATCGATACCAATAGTTAACAGTTCAGTAAGACACTGTCAAACAGCATCTTACTCAAAGTACGTGTGTTAAAAAAGTATAAATCTTTGCGGTTTATGTAATATTTTTAGTTCTATGTGTTGCATAGTAGTGGGAGAAGTATTACTTTTGCAAAAAATAATAGTACTGTTATTGAAAGTAGAAGTATAATTTATTTATCAACCTTACAAATTTAATTAGTAGAACGATGAATATAGAAAACATTAAATCGCAAATGCGCAAGGGAGTATTGGAGTATTGCATACTGCTGATACTGAAAAATAAGGAAGCGTATGCGTCGGATATCATCAGGATACTGCAAGAGATAGACCTGATAGTGGTCGAAGGGACGCTGTATCCGATGCTGACGCGCTTGAAAAACGATAACCTGCTGTCGTATCAGTGGGTGGAATCGACTCAGGGACCGCCGCGTAAGTATTACACCATTACCGAAGAGGGCAATAAGTTTCTGCTCGAACTCGAACGGGCGTGGAGAGAACTCAATCAAACACTCGAAACTCTGAAAAACAGTTGAAACAATGAATCTTTATAACAGAGAAAATAATTTTAAGAACAAAATAAAATTCAATATAGTATGAAACACACTGTAACGGTAAATCTCAACGGAAGATTGTTTTACATAGACAACGACGCATATAACTTATTGGACAGTTATATCAAAAGCCTGAATACTTATTTTGCCAAAGATAGCAACAAGAAAGAGATAATCGACGACTTCGAGGCAAGGATACAGGAACTTCTGGCAACTAAGAAACCTAATACGGGCGATGTAATATCTATCGCCGATGTCGAAGAGGTAATAAAGACTATCGGCAATCCGAACGACTTCGGTATCGATACCGACGAGGCGGGCGACAAGACCGAACGCAAAGAGTACAATTCTGCCTCGTACACGAAAACGACTAAACGCCTGTACCGCAACCCGCAGGATAAGATGTTGGGCGGCGTGTGCTCGGGATTGGCGGCTTTTACCAATCTCGACGTTACTCTGATAAGGATATTTCTGGTAGTGCTTTTGTTTTTCAGTTTCGGTGTGCCGATATTGGTATATCTGGCGATGTGGATAATAGTCCCCGAAGCAAATACCCCGCAACAACAGCTCGAGATGCGTGGCGAACCCGTAAATCTGGAGAATATCGGCAGAGTCGTCTCCGACAATGCCAAATCGATGGCAGGCGACATAAAGAACGCTTACAACAGGGCAAACGGCAGTGGATGTCTGTCGGCTATACTCAAAGTATTCCTTATAGTGATAGGTTCTATCATAGCGATACCGCTCGTATTTGCCCTTTTCGTAGCGGTGATTGTTATGGTGTCGGTAGCAATGGCGTTTTTTGTAAAATTCGCTCCGGGTATGACCACGATAGGCACCATATCGATGGGGCTGCTTGTGGGGTTGCCTCTGATGGCTGCCATTTACGGTATGCTATCGGCTATATTCAAGTGGGCGCCTTTGAATAAGAGTATAAAAGTAGGCGGAGTCGTGCTGTGGTTCGTCTCTTTGGCGACTACTGTAATTATCGCAGGCAGTATCGATTGGCATAGAGTAAGGAGCGACAGGAATTGGATATACAATATGCGTGATTTCGTAGGAAAAGAGTGGCTGATGTATTCGTTAGACATATTCAGCATAGAGGGCGACGGCAATATCATAGAACGAACATTGAATGCAGACGAAGCTATCGATGACATAACGGTGAGGCGTGCTTTGGACGTGAAGATAGTAGAAGACAGCTCGATAAAAGACTACAAGACGGCAATAGTGGAGACCGACAGCAATATTATGAATTATCTTGACCTGAAGGCAGAGGGCAACAAACTGTCGATATCTATACGGAGAAATAAAGATATGCAATTAGACCCAAGCAACGATTATATAGTCGTGAAGGTAAAGAAAAACTTATGGAAAAAACTCGATGTGGAAGGAGCCGCCGACGTAGTAATCGTAGGCGACTGGCAGGTGCCGACAGCCGACGTATCGCTCGGCGGAGCCTCGGAAGTGAAGATAGAAGATATGTGGCAGCCGACGAGAGCGACGATAAAAATATTCGGCAGATCCGACTTCGAGGCTAAGAAGGTAGAGGCAGGCAGACTGACGTTCGACGTTATGGGAGCTTCCGACATAAAGATGAGAGGAAAGGCTCGCTATGCACACTACGAATTAATGGGAGCATCTGAGGTCGACAACCGTTCACTTGCTACGGATAGCGTAATGCTCGATGTATCGGGAGCAAGCGAATTGAAGATACGCCCCGTAAAATATATGGGTGGAAAGCTGAGTGGAGCCTCTGAATTAAAATACTACGGCACTCCACAAAGCAACAAGATTACTTCTTCGGGAACAAGCACCATAAATGCCGCCATAGATGAGTAACTAAAGAAAATATTACTTTTGCACGATAAAAAAATTAAAACAATAAGAAAAAAAATGAAGTACTTGAAGATTTCACTATTAGTTTTTGCTCTCAGCCTGTCGGCCAATATATTGGCACAGATGCAACAGGAGGTAAAAACAGTAAAAACGACGACCTACACCATCAAAGGCTTGGTGGTAGATACGGCAGGAAAGGCTATAGCCTACCCTACGGTATCGATAAAGAGAGATAGTACATCGTTCGACTACTCAGAGCGATATTCCGGAGATGCCGACGGACGGTTCGAGTTCAACTATATCTCGAGCAACGACACAATATTCGTAAACATAGCCGCCGCGACCAAAACATCGGTTACTCGGACAGTAATCTTAGCCACTGAGCCAGTAATAGACCTCGGCAGAGTAGCTCTCCGCAACGGCGAAGAGCTGGCAGGCGTAGCTGTAGTGGCATACAAGCCGCTCGTAACGCAAAGCATCGACAGAATAAACTACGACATAGAGTCCGACCCCGACAGTAAGACCAATACGGTGATGGATATGCTACGCAAGGTGCCGATGGTAACAGTCGACAAAGACGACAAGATACGCGTAAAAGGGTCGACAAGTTACAAGATTTATATCAATGGAAAACCATCGAATATGGTGAGCAAGAGTCCTAAAGACGTATTGAAGAGTATGCCTGCGTCATCGATAAAGAAGATAGAGGTCATCACCGACCCGGGAGCAAAGTACGATGCCGAGGGAGTAACCGCAATATTGAACATAGTAACCCAGAGCTCACTGCAAGGATACAATGGTAGCCTCAATGCAAGGTACAATAGCAATAGTCAGCACAGTCTTGGAGGTTATTTCTCGACGAAAATAGGTAAATTCACCACGACGGCAAACTATAACTTATATCTCTTTAATCTGCCGGTGGGGATGAATATCGATATAGAAGACAAGAGCAATGCGTTGCCATATAAGAGGTCTATTACAGACAACGAATACAACTATAAAGGCAAATACCACTTCGGAAACATCGAGATGAGCTACGAAATAGACTCGCTCAACCTCATTAGTGCCTCTCTCGGACTCCTCGGCAACAATTACAGAGGAAAAGTGAATAGGGGGAAATCGTATTTCATCAAGTCCAATGGCGATACCATCTCGCTATCGAATACGGAAGGTAGCTACAGCTCTTCGAACTCTATAAGCTTCGATGGAAACATCGACTATCAACGCTCGTTTGCTAAGCAGGGAAAGCTATTGACATTGTCGTACAACTTTTCGCTCTCGCCCATCGACGAAGACGATATATCGAAGATTGCAGTCGACAGTCGCTACCCGAATCCAATGGGAATACTCGACAAAAACACACATTATACACGAAAAGGTACAAGCGACGAACACACGTTTCAAATCGATTATACCGAGCCATTCGCAGACAAGAAGCACACCTTGGAAGCCGGACTAAAATACATACTTCGCTACAACGCCTCCGACAATGCTTACCGACAATTCAATGCCGCTACACAGGCGTACGACATTGCCGACTCGGTCGACAATTACGGACGCCGACGCTACGAAGACGATATCTACCATTACCAACACATCGCATCGGCGTACGCATCGTATCTGCTCAATCTCGGCAAGTTTGGTTTCCGCGTCGGAGCTCGCGGAGAGGGAACCGTACAGGATGTGAGGTTCGAAAATAGCCGCCAGAGTAATTTCGGGGTTAAATTTTTCGACGTCGTACCGTCGGTATCGCTTTCGTACCAGCTCGGATATACATCGAACATCAAACTGAGCTACAACAATAGTATATCGCGTCCGAGCATAACGTATCTGAACCCGTTCGTAAACGACAGAGACCCATCGATAGTAGAATACGGTAATCCCAATCTGATTTCGGAGCGTAGCCACAACTTTACACTCAACTACAGCTATTTTTCGCAAAAGTTCAATATGAATCTATCGGCGAGTGCAGAGATTGTAAACAATTCGATAGAGCAAGAGGTATTCGTCAAAAACAATATACTGAATAAAACATACGAAAATATCGGCAGAAAGCAAAACTACGGCTCGAGCCTATACCTCAATTACAATCCGCTGATGTTTCTAAGCCTATGGATGCAGGGAAGCGTCAATTACAATCATTATAGCAACAGAAACTACAACTACGGAGGAGCCATCGCCAATGTTTTCAGTGGCATCAATGTGTTTCTGCCTTGGAAACTTCGGCTTTCGCTCGGCGGTGGTGGCTCTACCGACGATATCGAGTACAAAGAACGGTTCGACGGGTGGTATTACTACTACGGCGAGCTCTCTCGGAGCTTCCTCAAAGGCGATAAGCTCTCGGTAGGTATCTCTACAATAAATACCTTCGATAAATATATCGATTACACATCACGCATTTGGGAAGATGGTGTGTACGAAGCCAATAACAGCTTCCGCCAGATAGGAGCATCGTGGCAGATTAGTGTGTCGTGGCGTTTCGGAGAGATGAAAGCCGAAGTGAAGAAAGCCGAACGCGGTATCACCAACGACGACCTTAAAAAGGGTAAGCAGAGCCAAGGCGGAGCTCCTCAGCAAGGTGGAATGTAAGGCAAGCATACACGCGACAAACAAAAAGTGGTAGTCCCAGGCGGTCTACCACTTTTTTTAAGTCTTCGGCGTGGTGTCATTGCTTGTCGGCAATGCCAAATTCGATCCATTGAGCCTGTGGAATAGCCAACTTCACTACTCTTTTTATCTCTTTCATGTAGTTGTTGAGGTTTTCTCTGTATTTGCTTACCTCTTCGGTCTTAAGCTTCAACGCAGCTTTCATTTTTTCCTGCTCGATGTTTGCTTCTACCAACTTTCTACGTGCGTCGATAAATCCGTCGATAAAGGCGAGGTCTATTCCACGTCGTTCTACCTGTGGCATATTGGCTTTTAGAGCCGTAGCCATCGTGTCTGCTTGTGCAACAATGTCTGCAAAGCTTCTTTTTGATGCTACCATAATAATAAAAATTTTAATTTATAAATATAATACCACAACAAAGGTATAATAATATTTTTATATAAAACAAAGAAATACGATTTTTTTTTCTACTAATACTCTTTTTTTTTCAAATGCTATATTTGATATACGAAATACAGAATATTATTCCCAAACGATATAATTTTACTATAAAGTATGGTTACTTTCCTCACAAGTAATATTACTTTACTATAAAGTAAGGTTGCTCTATTATAAAGTAAAGTTACTTTGCTCTCAAGCAAGGTCGCTTTACTCTAAAGTAAGGTTACTTTACTATCGAGCAAGGTCGCTTTACTCTAAAGTAAGGTTACTCTACTATAAAGTAAGGTTACTTTACTTCTAAGTAATATTGTTTTGCTATTAAGTAAGATTGCTTTATTGCAAAGTAAAGCTTTTTTACTACATATCATAGCAAAAAAGATAACCGTAATGTATTTTTTGTTACATTACGGTAGCAAAATATGCATAATAGTATAGTATCGGTACTATATATTGTACGTTTTACTATACGGTGGGTTTATTTTTATCGAAAAATACTCTTTTTAGCAGGCTCGATACTATTGCCGCTCGGTAAGCGACCTTATCGACGAGGCTAAATTGGCTTACATTGGCGGCAGACGATGTGTTGGTATCGTGGCGGCGGTAGTCGATAAGTGTATCGTGGTGGAAATAGACCTTACCGTAATATTCGGCAAGTAGTCCGACCCATATATCGTGCGGTACGGGAGCGTTGGGCATCGGAAGTGCCTTGCCGAGCAGTCGGCGGTCGAATGCCATACAACATCCGAGGTACGAACACTTAATAATATTCCGTACTATACCGCGAGCCGACTTGTTTGAACGGAAATATGAGTCGTTTATCACCTCGCCGACGTTGTCTATCAGTCGGCAGTCGTGTAGCATAAGCAGGCAGCCCTCTCTGCGGAATACGTCGATGGTGTCGTGTATCTTATCGCTATGCCAAACGTCGTCTTGGTCGGCGAGTAATATCAGATCGCCGCGTGTGTGTCGCAGAGCATAGTCGAAATTGTGTGTAACGTACTCGAAAGCATACTTTACACGCTTGGGGCGGTGGCTGCTGTGGTCGATGAGCTTTATTCTGCTATCGGCAAATGAGGCTACGACATCTCTTGTGGAGTCGGTAGAGCCGTCGTCGGAGACGATAAGTTCGTCGTCGCCTCCGAGCTGCTCGATGATAGACTCTATCTGCTTGCCGATATATTTTTCGCCATTATACGATGCTATACAAACCGAAATCATCTCTTAGAAAAAAGTGCTTTAATCATTATCGTCGTCTTGTGGCTATCGGCAGACCTTGCATACTGCTTTAGCAACCGCAATGCAAGGCGTATCTTGTACGAAATGTAGTGGAGCGTAGTGAGTTCGGAGGCTACGAATCTTCGTTCGGCATCGAGAAAGCCTACGAGCCTATGTGCAGACATCGAGTCGTCGAGCAGCGATAGGCTATGAGCTATTTCTACCCCCAATACCTCCACCGACTTATCGGCTTGGGCTATGCGGCGGTATACCCAGTGGTCGAGCATATCGAGCGGATAGTCGGGCGAAAATCCTCCGATAGCCGACACGAACTCCACACTCAGCAGCGACAGCGAATTGAACGCCGTGATGCCTTTTCGGTATATTCCCGCCTTAGTAATAGGTCTCGTATACCACATTATAGGGTTTATCCGCTCGGGCGATATGGTGAGGCTACCGTATTTTAGTATCGGCACTGCCGCTACCACCTCGGGTGAGGTCGCCGCTTTCGATACGAATACGTTGAGAGCTTCGAAATAGTCTGCCGTAACCTCAGTATCGTGGTCGAGCAGCAAAAGCCACTTTCTGCCCTCTCGTGCAGCTCGCTGTAGAGCGTAGTTGTAGGCGCGCGCAAGCATATCGTTGCCCTCGGCATTGACGGCAATGTATTCTGCGGAGTCGGGTATATGCAGCGATGTGTCGTTGTTGTATACTACCAGTTCATAGCCTACGCCGAGCCTTGCGATATGTCGGCGAAGACTTACAAATGCCCTACTCTGCTCCGGAGCAATGCCATACAATACAAGTACTATCTCTATCATCGTACCGTTGTCTGTGTTGGTATCGTATCTATTCCAATAAAAAAGGTTGCTCACTCATTCCGTAGCGAGCGACCTTTTGTCTTTTGTCTCAACCTATCGTCTATCAACGCTGTATAGAGCTATTTTGCTGTTTGATAGATTGATTGAGAGTCTCTATCTCTTTCGATAACTTATCGATATCGCTATTTGCTTTCTTTATATTCTCCTCTGCCTTCTTGATATTTTTCTCGTATACCGTGATATCTTTCTTGAGCTTTTCGACCTCTTTCTTCTTCGTCTCTACATCTTTCTGCGATACGTGTATACTTTGCTCGAGGTTGTTGTTGTTGATAGCGGTCGTATACTTCGAGTCTAAGAAGTATTTGAGGTTTGTTACAAGCGTTACGTCTGAGCGCGAGCTTTCGTAGTCTGTCGAAATACCTTTCTGCACGAATACATTTACTTTCGTCACAGGGTTGTTTTTATTTTTCGACTTTGCTTCGAACCCTATATACATATTTATATAGTCGGTCGAAATTTCGGAGAAAGCTATCTTCTCGTACGAGAGGATTTTTCCGCACTTACCTTTGAGCCCCGCATTCTTTAGGAGCTTTTCCATCACCTCTTTGGCATCTTTTACATTAGCCGATACATCGATACAGACAGCATTTGCCTGTGTCTTCTTATCTATATTAGCCAAAGCCTCGTACGAACGAGATTGAGCAGTTGCCGTCGATACAGCTGCAATTGTAATAGCAGCAAACAAGATACAAAATTTTTTCATACTCATAATTCTATTATATTTATTAATATTTTTATAAAAAACTACTTTAATACAGACAGATTGCTATCTACCGCAAAAGTTTAATCTACTCATCGAAAAGGAATACATCTTCGTCGGGGGCTTTCATACCATATTTTTCTCGTGCATAACGTTCGAGCGTCTCTCTGTCGTCGGTGAGAGCATTTATTAGACGTTCGTTTTCGTCGATGCTGTGTTGTGTGGCGGTATTTTCTCGTTTGAGCCTTATATTTTCAGACCTCAAACGCCACGATTTAATGAAGCTGTTAGTGTCGAAAAAGGTCATCCACACCACAAACACCACTCCCACGAATATATATCCGTATCTGCTTAGAAAAAAATAGCGGATATATGAGAAAACAACATCGATTTTCTTGAACATCGCTTTGCCCCGTCGGCCGTTTACTGTGAATTCATCTTGAGGAAGCTCACCTCTCGCTCCGACAAGAAACGCCATTTGCCGCGCGGGAGATTTTTCTTCGTCAGCCCTGCAAAATATACTCTATCGAGGTTTACGACCTTATATCCGAGGTGTTCGAACATACGCCTTACGATGCGGTTTCGTCCGGAATGTACCTCGATGCCTACTTGCTTCTTGCTGTCGTCTTTTACATACGATACGTCGTCGGCTTTCACCTCGCCGTCTTCGAGGGCGATGCCGTCTTTGAGCTTCTGCATATCGCTATCTTCCAAATCTTTATCGAGCCCCACGTGATATATCTTTTTGAATAGGTGTTTCGGGTGTGTAAGCCTTGTAGTGAGTTCGCCGTCGTTGGTAATGAGTATCACGCCGGTCGTATTGCGGTCGAGTCGCCCTACGGGGTATACTCTCTGCTGGCAAGCACCGTTGATAAGGTCGAGTACGGTTCTGCGGTCTTTCGGGTCGTCGGAGGTGGTGATGATATTCTTCGGCTTATTGAGCAAAATATATACTTTTTTCTCCAACGAAACGGGTTCGTTGTGGAAGTATACCTTATCTTGAGCCGGTACTATCTTCGTGCCAAGCGTCGTTACTATCTGTCCGTTTACGCTCACTACCCCACTCGCAATGAAATCGTCGGCTTCTCTTCGCGAACAAATATTGGAGTTCGCCAAGAATCGATTGAGTCGCATAGGTTTGCTCGTATCCATAAAATCGGTCGAATACCGTACCTGTCGAGAGTTACCCGCCGAGTACAGATTACGCGGAGCCTCTGCGTAGTCTCTCTTGCGGCTATCTCTGGGAGTATAGCTCCTATTGTCGCCTGTCTGGCGAGGCTTACGCTCACTATTGAAAGGTTTTCGGTCACGCTCGAAAGACTTGCGGTCGCTATTGAAAGGCTTGCGAGTATTTTCGAAAGGTGTTTTACGTTTTTCGTCTCTGTTGTCGGCGTTATTGCTATCTGCCGTATGGTCGTAGCTTGGTTTACGACCTCTATTGAGGGTATTATTCATCGAGAAATTCGGGTTGAAACTCTTGCGTTGCTGTCCGCCGAATGTCTGATTGGTATTGCTACGTTTGAATTTGTCTTTATTTATTTTCATACATATATAGATTAAAAAAATAGGAGTTCGTACCATATCGCCGTACGTACAAACAAACGGCAAAGTTAGTACTTTTTTATTAGAAAAATATATTCTACCTTTGCCGAAAAATATATATGCACATACTTTACGAAGACAATCATATTATAGCCGTAAACAAGTCGTCGTCGGAGATAGTACAGGGCGACAAGACAGGCGACAAGCCTCTGGTAGAGTCTGTCAAAGAGTATTTAAAAGAGCGTTACCAAAAAAAAGGAAATGTCTTCTGCGGTGTAGTGCATCGCCTCGACCGCCCCGTATCGGGTGTGGTCATTTTCGCCAAGACATCGAAAGCTCTCGCACGCCTCAATGAGATATTAGCCCTCCGACAGATAACAAAAAAGTATTGGGCTATCGTATCTTCGCCTCCGCAAGAACCTCAGGGTACGCTCCGACACTTTCTGGTCAGAAACGAGCAACAAAATAAGTCTTACGCTTACCCGAAAGCGGTGCCTCAGTCGAAAGAGGCTGTTTTACACTATAAAACACTCGGTAAATCGGATAGATACACTCTGCTCGAGGTCGATCTCGAGACAGGCAGGCATCACCAGATACGTTGCCAACTTGCCGCTATGGGCTGCATCATCAAAGGCGACCTAAAATACGGTGCTCCTCGCTCAAACCGAGGCGGAGGCATCTCGCTACACGCCCGAAGCGTCGAGTTTGTACACCCTGTAAAGCAAGAACGGATAGTGATAGAAGCTCCCGTGCCCGACGATACGCTTTGGCAAGCTATAACTAAAGATTTACAACAGTAATACCCGCTCCGCCGAGCTGCACGTGTTCGTCGCCGAACGACTTTAGAAACGACAGACCGCTCAAATACTCGCGAATAGCTTGTCTTAGAGCTCCTTCGCCCGTGCCGTGTAGTATCCTCACCTGCCCTACATTTGCCATACGTGCATCGTCGATATAGTACATTACCGCCTTCAGAGCCTCGGCCACACGCATACCCCGCAGGTCTATCTCTTGCGAAAAATTGAGTTGCCGCCGACGGATTTCGTTAGTAGTTGCTCTCGAAAGCCCTGCTTTTGCAGTCTGTTTTACCCTATTGCCCGTTGCTGCCTCCAGATCAGATAGACGGACGGTCGTCTTTATCGCCCCGAAGGCAACGATAGCCTTTTTGTCGCTTATATCGAGTATCTCTCCTACTACGCTTTGCCCTTTCATTACTACACGGTCGTCTATTTTGAATGTCGCAGAAGCAGTCTTGTCTACTTCGGTCTTCGGTACTATATCGTCGGTAAACGAGCGTATCGTCCGACGTGCCTCGGCGGTCTTAGCCTTATCTGCGTTGCTCTCCTTGATGGTACGGATAGCATTCTCGATAGTAGCATTAGCAGAATCGACTATCTGGCGAGCTTCCATTTTCGCCTGGCGGATAATCTCTTTTTTCTCTGCCTCTATACTCGATAGCTTAGCCTCGTACTGCGATATTATTTCGTCTTGCTCTTTCGATCGTCGGCGTATCTTTTCGCGCTTATTCTCCCAATATACCTTGTTTTTTATTGCTGCCTGCGTCAGGCGATCGTAGTTGATAGCTTGCTGCCCTACAAGTTGTTTTGCCGCAGCTATGATATTTTGAGGCAGACCTATGTTTTGGGCTATCTCGAGCGCAAACGAACTCCCTGCCTGTCCTATCTTCAGCTCAAACAAAGGCTTCAGCTTGCTTCTGTCGTAGAGCATGGCGCCGTTGACTACGCCCTCGGTCTGCTCGGCAAAGTATTTGATGTTTGTGTAATGCGTTGTTATCACGCCAAATACACGTTTACAGCAGAACTCTTCGAGGGTAGCCTGAGCAATAGCTCCGCCCATTTCGGGCTCCGTACCCGAACCAAATTCGTCTATTGCCACCAATGTTTTTTCCGTGGCATTTTTTACGAAAAACTTCATATTCTGCAGGTGCGAAGAGTATGTCGATAGGTCGTTTTCGATATTCTGCCCGTCGCCTATGTCGAGAAATATATCGTCGAATACTCCTGCCTCGCTATCTTCGGCAATAGGTATTGGCAAGCCGCATTGCAGCATATATTGCAGTAGACACACTGTTTTGATACAAACCGATTTACCGCCGGCATTGGCTCCCGATATTACTATTATTCGCTCTTTGTCGTCGAGCTTTATATCGAGAGGTACTATATGCCCTCCCTGTTTTTCGAGCAATTCCTGCAATATCGGGTGGCGTCCTTTGCGCCAATCGATCACACATCGGTCGCCGATATCGGGACAAATTGCTTTGATGTGTATGGAATATTTTGCGATGGCATTCAGGGCGTCGAGCTGTAGGTAGATTTTTTGTGCGTGCAGAATATTGGTATATTGGGGTCTGATAGACGAGGTTACGGCAGTGAGTATCTTTATTATCTCTTTTCGTTCGTCGCTTTCGAGTTCTCGTATTTTGTTGTTGAGTAGTACTACCTGCGAAGGTTCGATATAGAACGTTTTTCCCGAAGCCGATTCGTCGTGAATAATACCGTCGATTTTACGTTTATTCATCGATAGTACGGGGATAACGAGCCTTCCCTCACGTACGACGGGAGCAGCGTCTTTCTCTACCAACTCGTCGGCTTGTGCCTTTTGGAGTATCCTCTGAAGAGTCTTTGATATCGACGCCTGAATCTGTGACTTTGTCGAACGAATTTGCGCCAACTCGGGAGTAGCATTGTCTTTTATTTCACCGTTTTTATCGAGTATCCGCGATATATCTTTTAGCACACTATCGGCAACAGCCATATTGCTTAAATAGTTTGCTAGCAGCGGATGACACTCTTTATTTTTCTTCGAAAAAAAGTCTACAAGCTGCCCTAAACACTCAAGAAACTTTTTGATAGACAGCAATATATCTGTCTCTAAAAAAGTGCCCTCTATTTCGGTCGATTTAAACGGCACTCGAAAATCGTCTATCTGGTATATAGGTAAAACATTGATATTGTTCTCGAGTAGGTCGAACATTTCTTTGATATATTCGAGCCGATGTTTTATCAAATAGTAGTCGTTAGTGAAATTTAGTTTATCTATAAACACATACGACAAGTCGTTGACACACATCTTTTTGATATTGTTTCTCACAATATCGACACCTATCTTCTGCTCGAAACTGTCGGGGTATATCATTTGGGGTTATCGATAAGTACAAAGTATATAATTGGTTTCAAGATAATGTTATGGGGGCGACCTTTAAAAAATCATGCAAAATTATGTATAATTTTCGATTGGTACAAGAGCGCTCATCTCCGTAACTATACGTTTTTTCACTCGACCGCAATTCTAAAAAAAGCAGGCACCACTCACAGTAACCTGCTCTATATTAACAAATAGCTTTCTTAGTACAATAATCGAACGCCGTTTGCTATTTGAGCTGCGATGCTTTTTTCAGTAACTTGCTTATATATCCGAGCATCTCTCTATTGTCTGCGCTTGTAATATCCGAATACTCTTTGAGTAGAAAAATTTTCTCGTTGGGCAGAAGCTTTCGGCTATACATAAGGTCTCTGATAGGATACTCTACAAATAAAATAGACAGATAAAACATATTACCGACCGTTTTGTTGCTGAATATCTTGAAATTATCATCTTTCTTATCGGCAGAGAGAAGATTTTTCATATATTCCGACCCTTCCGAACTATAGATGTCGAACAATAGTTCCGACAAAAGAGGTCTATTATCGCCTATCTCTTTAAGCGACTTAGGAAACAAGTAGTTGTTTATAAGCTCCATCGACGGATAATATCCGCTCTTTAAAACATCTGCAATTCTATACCTTTGGTAGAATTTCATCTCTTCGTCTTCGCTTGCATTGAACATATCGGTATTGATACCTCCTCCGGTTTTGGCAAATCTACCTTTGTAAAGAGGCAATAGTTTGTTCATCAGATAGTCTCCCATCTCTTTTACTTCCTCCTTGGTATAGAGAGATTCTACCGAAGGCTGTGAATTTACTGCTACAAACGGACTAATCAACAAAAGTCCAAACACGAACAATTTTAATTTTTTCATTTTTTAATTCTAATTATATGAGGTTATTTTCATAAAAACGATAGTTTTGTCTGTCTTAGGTATTTTCACGATATGGTATATGCTCCCTATATCTGCGGTCATACCTTTACGTAAATTTTCCACTCTGATCTCAATCTTATCTTTAAATTCGGTTATATTGGTTATATCTATAGTCGAAGAACTATTATTGCTCTCGATAACAGCTATCACCATATCAGTATCAAAATTAATTTTCAACTGCGACAAATTAGGTATTTCGAATGCTTCTATAAAGTCATCCAAGCTTTGTTGCGACTTCAATACAAAATTGTTACTACGATAGACTTTACTAATATACCCTTGAGCTATTGAATTAACTGGTATATTTTTAGTTTGCTCTTTCTCTTTTTTTTCACATCCTTGTATCGCCCAAGCACTACATACGGCTATAATTACAATAGCGACAATACTTGTTACTCTTACAAAGATATGATGTTTCGTCTTTATTATGTTTTTCATGGTCTTGCTATTTGAAGGGTTACTTTATACATTTTCTTAGCAATATCGGGAGTACCATTGGGAGTCTCTTCATTATAAAGGTCAGTCGTAGGATAAGGCAATAGCCACAATGCTTTTAATACATATCCCAATGTGTCCAATTCATTGGAAATTACAGTAGAGTCTCCTTGCGAGGTTCTAATTATACCACACCCCGAAATATTAGTGAATAGTCTGTTTACAGTACCATTTTTTTTCAATGAAAATCCGAGAATGGCATGAGGGTCCAATAAGTCGAAACGAGAACAGTCGTAGTAAGGAGCTCTTTGGTCGAAAATAGAATCGAAAACGATAATATCGCCCGAATCGGCATACAAACGAATAGTGTCGCCAAAAGATAGTGATATTGTTTTCGTTTTACTGTCAACAATAGGCGGCTTATTCTTATCACATCCGCTCAAAAACACGACTGCCGCCACAAGCAATAACAAAAATCTGTTTTTTCTACAAATATTCATGACTTTTTTATATTAATTGTTGTTGTTGAACTTTTATCTTTGGTATCGTCCAAAGAATCGAAAATCACTTTTACTACATAGCTATCATACACTATATCGGTGTAGTAAAAGTCAAATGTGTAATAACACGTACATCTGCAATATAAATCAGGTGAAGCAGTTGTCTCCGTTATCAGTAGAGTAATATTATTACCATCGATTGTCTGAGTCGCCTTAAACGTAGAACAACATATATAATTTACTCCTACTGTGAGCTTAAGCAAATCATCTTTAATCGAAGCCACTAATGTATCCTGCTGGTTTATTGCTTCTCGATAATCATCAGACAATTCTGTTTTATTGTTACATCCTGTGTATTCTATTGTCTTAAATTGTGTTTGTCTCGTTACTTTTTTACAATTAACCAACGCTACTGCAAATACTAATACTAGCAATAGCATTAGGGGTAATATTCTAAAAATTAGCTTATTCATAATCACAAAATTTTTTACCGTTTGTATTTTCGTGGTGTATTTATCGGGCATACACACAACTGCCCTTGGTTTTGTGTATTTTCCCGCTGCTCCATTTGACGGATTATGTTATAGACCAATAGCTTGATACACAAAGGAGAGAACAAGCCACTCCGTCTCTTAGCTCCTCGTCGGCACTAAGCGGAGCGGGCGACAATGCCAAAGCGTGGAAGGTATTTACAGTAAATAAATTGGTGGAAATCAATCGACAGTAGATCGCAGGTAGCTACACACGAAACGTTCGGCACTTGTTTGGTACCGTCAGTTTTTGGTAAGTCGATCATTACGAAACCGCTTACAATAGAGCCTATCAGAAATAGTATCGTATATGTAAGCATATTTTTTGTGAATATATTTTTGGCAAAAATAGTTATTATTTTTCAAATACCAAATTTTACTGTGTTAAAAAAATATAAAAACATGATTTTATTCATCGCTATTCGTATTAGAGTCGATAAAAACTCAAAAAAATTGTTTTTCGTACCTACGAAATCTGCCACCAAACCGAATATTTAGCTGAAATCGATACTTCGGTACGAAATGTTAGCTCCCGACAGCGAAAAAATTTGTACTTTTGTACCCTCGAAAAAATGTATCATACACGTTTCATTTTGAACAACTCATTTTTTTATGAATAAACCTACACTATTGATACTTGCAGCAGGAATGGGTAGCCGCTACGGAGGGCTCAAGCAACTCGACAGAGTCGGTGTCGGCGGCGAGACAATTATGGACTATTCGGTATACGACGCCATAAGAGCCGGTTTCGGTAAGGTGGTCTTCGTAATACGCCATAGCTTCGAGGAGGATTTTCGCCGCGAGGTAATATCCAAGTTCGAAGACAAAATAGAGGTAAAAACCGTCTTCCAAGACATTAGCGCCGTCCCCGAGGGCTGTTCGTACAACCTCGAACGTGAAAAGCCTTGGGGCACCGCACACGCTGTACTGATGGCAAAAGATGTCATAAACGAACCTTTTGGTGTGATTAATGCCGACGACTTCTACGGAAGGGAGTCGTTCGAGGTGCTGGCAGAATTTCTGGGCAGAGTCAGAGGCAAAAGCAACCAGTATTGTATGGTGGCATACCGACTGCAAAACACACTGTCGGAGAACGGCTATGTGTCGCGCGGCGAATGTTTTGTAGACGACCGTTCGCAGCTGACAAAGGTGATAGAACGCACAAAAATAATCCGTAAAGGCGACCGAATTGTTTTCCAACAGAATGAAAACGAAGAAGTTGTCATCGAACCCGATACTCCTGTTTCGATGAACTTTTGGGGCTTTACCCCCGATTACTTCGAATATACCGAGAAACGTTTCGTACAGTTTCTGCGTGAGGAAGGCAATCTGCCGAAATCGGAGTTTTACATACCGACAATGGTCAATGACCTTATATCGAGCGGCAGAGCAACTTGCACTGTGATAGACACGCCCGCTACTTGGTTCGGAGTGACTTATATCGAAGACAAACCGATGGTAGTAGAGAGAATCAAAAGATTAGTACAACAAAAAATATATCCCGAAAATCTATGGAAGTAAAGAGCAGATTCAAGAAGTTTATCGAAAAATTTTCGTTCAACAAAGAGAAAATACTCGTAACAGGCGGACTCGGATACATAGGTTCGCACACTGTGGTAGAGCTTATCGAGAGCGGCTTCGATGTGATTGTGGTAGACAATCTGTCGAACTCCAACATCGACGTACTCAAAGGAATAGAGAAGATAACAGACTCCAAGCCAAAATTCGAGAACATCGACTGCAGCGACTACGTGGCAATGGATAAATTTTTATCCAAAAACGAAGGTATTCAAGCAATCATACATTTTGCGGCACTAAAAGCCGTAGGCGATTCGGTCAAGCGTCCCCTCCCCTACTACCGCAACAATATCGGCTCTATGATAGCTCTGCTGGAGTTGATGCAGGTACATAAGATTCCCAATATGGTGTTTTCGTCGTCGTGTACGGTATACGGACAGGCAGACAAAATGCCCGTAAGCGAGAATACTCCTATCAAAATTGCTCAGTCGCCATACGGCAACACAAAACAGATTTGCGAGGAGATAATCACCGATGCTCTGGCTGCCAACGACAACCTTAAAGCCGTCGTACTACGGTACTTCAACCCCATCGGTGCTCACCCGTCGTCGTACATCGGCGAGCAACCCAACGGAGTACCCGAAAACCTCGTACCATATATTGTGCAGACAGCGGCTGGAATACGCAAAAAACTTTCGGTATTCGGTAACGACTACAAGACCCCCGACGGCACCTGTATCCGCGACTACATCAACGTAGTAGATTTGGCACAAGCCCATATAGCAGCTCTCAAACGCCTACTCGACGGCAAAGTGGAGAGCAAAGAGATATTCAATCTCGGAACAGGCGAAGGCACATCGGTACTGGAGCTGATAAACAAATTCGAGCAGGCAACAGGTGTCAAGGTGCCGTACGACATCGTCGGTAGACGTGCGGGCGACATCGAAGCTATCTGGGCAGACCCGCAGAAAGCCAATAAGATACTGAAATGGAAGACCGAAGTATCGCTCGAAGACACGCTGCTATCGGCTTGGAATTGGCAGCGGTATACGATGGACAAAGACAAGTCGGCAAAACGACATTTCAGCTTTTTGTCCGTTAGCTGACCTACCTCTAATCGAATAAATTAAAAAAAATTGTACCGAACCATAGACAAAAAATGAGACAAAAGATAGAGCAATTGAGGGCATTGGCAGAGGACTTTCAGGCAAAGACCTTGGAAGAAGTAGAAACTCTGAGGATAAAATACCTGAGCAAGAAGGGCGAAATATCTGCTCTTTTCGATGAGTTTCGCAATGTACCGAACGAAGAAAAACGCGAGATAGGACAGATGCTCAATGCCCTGCGCCAGTTGGCGACAGACCGCATCAATACGCTCAGAGACAGTCTGAATGCTACCTCCGCCACAGCAGAACTACAAGACCTCACACGCACCGCCGAACCGATAGAGCTCGGTGCCCGCCACCCGCTCTCTCTGGTACGCAACGAAATAATAGACATCTTCTCGCGGATAGGCTTCACCATTGCCTACGGTCCCGAGATAGAAGACGACTGGCACGTGTTCTCGGCTCTCAACTTCCCGCCCGAGCATCCGGCACGCGATATGCAGGATACGTTTTTCGTCGAAAAGAACCCCGATATACTACTCCGTACCCACACGTCGAGCGTACAGGTGCGGGTAATGACCTCGCAGAAACCGCCTATCAGAGTACTCTGCCCCGGTCGCGTATATCGTAATGAGGCTATTTCGTACCGTGCACACTGTTTCTTTCATCAGATAGAGGGTTTGTATGTCGACCGCAACGTGTCGTTTGCCGACCTCAAGCAGGCGTTGCTCTATTTTGCCAAAGAGATTTTCGGCGAAAAGACGAATATACGCCTTCGCCCGTCGTACTTCCCTTTCACAGAACCGAGTGCCGAGATGGATATTTCTTGCAACATCTGTGGTGGCAAGGGTTGCCCGTTCTGCAAATACACAGGGTGGGTAGAGATACTTGGTTGCGGTATGGTCGACCCTAACGTACTCGAGGCTTGCGGTATCGACTCGAAAGAGTTTTCGGGCTACGCCTTCGGAATGGGTGTAGAGCGTATTACCAACCTCAAATACAGCATAAAAGACCTCCGACTTTTCTCCGAGAACGACGTGCGTTTCCTCAAACAGTTTGTGTAATAAGTTTAATTTAATGAAGATGGATTTCATAAAAAACATATTTACCAATATCCACAAAACACTGAATTACAAAGGCAAACTGCAAAGCAAACACCTGAAACGCCTTATCGTGTTCGGTATAGGCAAGAAGTTGCTCGTAGTGGCTATTGTATGGATAGTTAAGTTGGTTGGCTGATGCGTATAGACATAATCACACTTATGCCCGAATTGCTCGAAAGCCCTCTAAACAACTCGATTGTGAAGAGAGCTCAAGACAAAAAGTTGGTCGAAATCCACATACACAACCTACGACACTGGTCGAAAGACAAACGACACTTCCGAGTCGACGACTATGCCTTCGGCTTTTCGGCCGGTATGGTAATGCAGATAGAGCCCATTTTTCTGGCTATCGAAGAGCTCAGAAGCCAACGCCATTACGACGAAGTAATATTCATGTCGCCCGACGGCGAACGCTTCGACCAAAAGACAGCTAATATGCTGTCGCTCAAAGAGAACATTATCATTCTCTGTGGGCACTACAAAGGTATCGATTACCGAGTAAGAGAGCACCTAATCGACCGCGAAATCTCTATCGGCGACTACGTACTTACAGGTGGCGAACTACCTGCGGCAATAGTTACCGATGCTATAGTGAGGCTACTGCCGGGAGCTCTGGGCGACGAACAGTCGGCTCTGTCCGATTCGTTCCAAGACGAATTGCTCGCTCCGCCCGTCTATACTCGACCGGCAGAGTACAACGGCTGGCGTGTACCCGACATATTGCTATCGGGCAACGAGGCTAAAATACGCCAATGGGAATACGAGCAGGCATTGGAGAGAACAAAACGTATCCGCCCCGATATATTCGACTCATAACCAAAACGCTTACTATTATTTTTTGAAGAAAAATATTTGTTTTTACCGAAAAACAAATATAGAGAAACAATTCTCTTATAATTGTACTAACTTTGCAATATATTTTTTATGTATAAAATACTATGAAAGAAAAATTTCATATATCGGGTATGACTTGTGCTGCGTGTGTAGCTCATGTAGAAAAAGCCGTAAAGAAAATCAACGGCACAAGCAATATCAATGTCAATCTTCTTACAAACACACTCACATTAGATATCGATAGCCAAAAGACCGATAACCAAAGCATTATCGATGCAGTACAAAAAGCAGGATACGGAGCTACAATCGCCCAAGACGCTAATACACAGAAAAATATAGCTACAAATACGGCGACCGTTTTCGAAGAAAATATTAGAGATATACGACGAAGACTTATCAGGTCGATAATCTTCATTGTGCCATTACTTTACATATCTATGTCTCACATGTGGGGAGCTCCTATCCCCTATTTTCTTAGTCCTCAAAGCAATCCCATATCTTTCATTTTTACTCAGTTGCTACTGACACTACCTATCGTAGCCATAAATAGAGTCTATTACACGAAAGGATTCAAAAGCCTATTCAATCTCAGTCCGAATATGGATACTCTCATAGCGATAGGCTCTGCTGCTGCACTGATTTATGGAATATTTGCCATATATATGGTAGGTTATGGACTGTCGCACAGAGACATATCGTTAGTACAGAGTTATACTACGGATGTATATTTCGAGTCGACAGCGATGATATTGACTCTTATCACCGTAGGTAAGTACCTCGAAGCCAAGTCGAAAGGTAAGACAAGCGAAGCTCTCGAAAAACTAATGAAACTTTCTCCCGCTACTGCCATCGTAGAAGAGAATGGCGTAGAGGTAGTTCGCCCCATCGAAGAGGTACACGTGGGTGATACGGTGATAGTTAAATCCGGACAAACAATCCCTGTAGACGGCATAATATCTTACGGTACAGCCTCAATAGACGAATCGGCTATAACGGGCGAGAGTATCCCTGTCGAAAAAAGCGTAGGCTCCAATGCCATTCAGGCTACCATCAACCAATCGGGATACATCAAGGTAAAAGCCACAAAAGTGGGAGACGACACTCTATTTGCCGAGATAATACGATTGGTCGAAGAGTCGGGCGCCTCCAAAGCCCCGATAGCGAAACTTGCCGATAAAGTATCGGGTATATTCGTACCCATAGTGATATTGCTGGCAATCGTTACGGCTATCGTATGGCTCATACTGGGGCAGACATTCGAATTTGCTCTGTCGTCGGCTATAGCAGTATTGGTTATTTCCTGTCCGTGTGCTTTGGGGCTTGCCACTCCTGTGGCGATTATGGTAGGTACGGGCAAGGGTGCCGAAAACGGTATTCTCTTCAAATCGGGAGAAGCTCTCGAAAACACTCACTCAATCAACTGTATAGCCTTCGACAAGACAGGTACTATTACTAAGGGAAAGCCGCAAGTAAAGCACTACAAGGTATATAACGATAACACCCCCGACTTGTTGCTTGGCATCGCCTACTCTCTCGAACAGAGAAGCGAACACCCTCTGGCAGAAGCTATTATCGAATACGTACGCTCTCAGAATATTGTTCCTATCGATATCGACCGCTTCGAGTCGTTGGCGGGCAAAGGTCTCATAGGATATGTCGGCAACGACAAATATATGGCAGGTAATATTTCATTCGTACAGACCTGTGGCGAGAAGTGCGATGTCGTAAAAGACGTCGAACAACTGACCTCATCGGGTAATACAGTGGTTGTTTTTGCAAAAAACAGCGAAATAATAGGTCTTATTGCGATTGCCGACAGTATCAAACCCACAAGCCGACAGGCAGTTGACGAGCTCCACCGTCTCCGAATCGATACCGTGATGCTCACCGGCGACAATAAATATGTAGCAAACAATATAGCCCAAGAAGTAGGTATCGACAGAGCCATATCGGAGGTGTTACCTCAAGAAAAAGAGCGTATTGTGGCTACGCTTATGGCTGAAGGTAAAAAAACGGCTATGGTGGGCGACGGCATCAACGACGCTCCCGCACTGGCAAGAGCCGATATAGGAATAGCCATCGGCAATGGTACGGATATTGCCGTCGAAAGCGCCGATATAGTACTTATGAAAAACGATCTACTTGGTATAGTGTCTGCAATAAAACTAAGTAAGGCAGTGATAACCAATATAAAGCAAAATTTATTTTGGGCATTTTTTTACAATATCATCGGGATTCCATTAGCGGCAGGGGTACTCTACCCTATTTGGGGGCTTAGACTTACTCCTATATTTGGAGCCGCTGCTATGAGTCTAAGTAGTATCTTCGTAGTAACTAACGCATTACGACTGAAATCATTTAAAACATATAGTAGTAAACATATTAAAAACGAGTATAATAAGCAAATGACAAAAAAAATCTTTCGAATAGAGGGTATGATGTGCCCAAACTGTGTGAAACACGTGCAAAATGCCCTCGACAAGTTGGGTGTGAAAGCGGAAGTGAGCTTGGAAACTCACTCGGCTACCATCGAGGCAGACGATATTAAAGATGCCGATATCAAGAAAGCTATCGAAGAAGCAGGCTATAAAGTAAAGTAGGGCAAACAGTAACGAGCTGATATATACCTATATAAAAGTGGGCAATATTTTTTTGTCTACACTATTTGGTGTATTCAATAAAATGTAGTACCTTTGCATTTCAATATCGCGGAGTAGAGCAGTGGTAGCTTGTCAGGCTCATAACCTGAAGGTCGTAGGTTCGAATCCTGCCTCCGCTACAAAAGAGGCAAAGAGTTATATGATTGACATATAGCTCTTTTCTTGTATATTACCGCGCCTTAAAGATATTTTTAATCGACGTACCTTTGTTTTTCTATGTAAAAAAGCTAACTTTGCATTCTTGTAGTAGAAATATCAATATTACGTTTTCACTCATAAATGCGAAAATATTTATTTATAGCCTCTATTGTAGTGTTTACCTTGTGTTGCAAAGGCAAACAAACGACTGTAGCCGACAATATTGTAGCCAAAGCTTTCGATAAGACACTGAAAGTATCTGATATAAAGAATATTATCGAGCTATCGAGAAACTCCTCCGATAGTATCGAATATATAAGAAACTACCTGAAAGACTGGGCTATAAATCAGATATTGTACAGAGAGGCAGCCGATTACTATAAAAACGACGAGCAAATCAACAGACAGGTAGAAGAATATCGACAAACACTTATACTCAACAAATACAAGCAGGTACTAATCAAAGACAATAGCCATAGCCCTGCAGACGAGGATATTATCAAATTTTATGCAAAAAACAAAGAACGTTTCTTGCTCACAGAGCCTATGATAAAAGGAGCCGTTATTCGCATATCGAGCAATTCGCCTAATATCAAACGATTACACGACAATCTAAAAAAGACCGACCAAAAGTCGATAGACGAAATCGAACGTCTGAGCCTCAAACAGCCTTTTGACTACTCTTTTTTCCTCGAAAAATGGACAAGCCTAACTACGATGAGTTACCTCGTACCCAAACAGATAATAGACAACAACAACAACCTGAAACCTAATACTATATATGAGTACAAAGATGAAGCGTTCGTTTATCTGATAAAGATAGTAGATATTCTTCCCAAAGGCGCAGAGATGCCACTCGAATTGGCAAAAACCGAAATCGCTTTTTTGCTACAAGAGAACAACGATAAAACATTTATAGACAACTACCTAAATAATATGTTAGAAAAACAACAGAAAAAAGGCAACGTTGTAATCAATTTTAATAGAAAGAAATAACCATCCTCAAAAAAATACAATAACACACACATAATGAAAAGATTAATAGTAATTGTAATATTTCTGAGTTCTGTAGTAATAAGTGCCAAACAACCGATAGACGGTATAGTCTGGATTGTAGGCGAAAATTCGATACTCAAATCCGAAATAGAAGAACAACGCCAAATAGCTCAGTACAATGGTACTAAATTCGATACAGGCAATGCAAACTGCATCATAGCCGAACAGATAGCAATCCAACAGTTGTTTCTGCATCAGGCTATGCTCGATAGTATATATGCAAATGAGGGACAAGTATCTACGCGTGTCAATATGCAGATAAATCAATATATTGCCGAGATAGGTTCGCAAGAGAAACTCGAAGAATATTTCAAAAAATCGCTCAACGAAATACGCGAAGAGATGTTCGAGGCTATCAAACGCCAAATGATAATACAAGAAGTACAACAAAAGATCGTAGGCAACAGCAAAATATCTCCGTCCGAAGTTCGCAAATTTTACAACGGGCTCAAACAAGATAGCATACCGACTATGCCCGCTACGGTAGAGGTCCAGGTAGTAAGGCTCGAGCCTCAAATCAGCGAAGAAGATAAAGAAGCGGTAAAAGAGCGTCTGCGTGAGCTTGCCGAACGAGTAAACAAAGGTAATGCCGACTTCACTATGCTTGCACGCTTGTATTCGGAAGATGAGGCAACTGCAAAACAAGGCGGCGATTTAGGCTTTTTCGGCAGAGGAATGATGGAGCCCGAATTTTCGAATATAGCTTTCGACCTTCAAGAGGTAGGCAAAGTATCGCGTGTAGTGGAAACCGTTTATGGATACCACATTATACAGCTTGTCGAACGCAAAGGCGACCGTATCAATTGCAGGCATATACTGATGCGTCCGAAAGTATCGAATAGTGTAAAGGCAGCTACTCTTGCACGCCTCGACAGTATTGCAAATGAGATAAAAAACAATCGACTTACTTTCGAAGAGGCAGCAACAAACTTTTCGTCGGACAAAAACACCAAATTCAACGGAGGTCTGATGTCGAACGCCAATAACGGCTCCACTCGCTTCGAATACCAAAACCTACCTGCCGAAATAGCCAAGCAGGTATACAATATGCAAAAAGGCGAAATCTCAGCACCAATCACAATGATAGACCCACAGCTTGGAAGAGAAGTATATGTAATAGTGAAAGTTAAAGACAAACTCGACTCACACAAAGCCAATCTCACCGACGACTATCAGGTAATAAAACGTTACTGCGAAAACGTAAAAAGCGAAGAGATACTTTCTAAGTGGATAAAAAACAAAATAAAAGACACCTATATCTATATATCGCCCGAATTTCGTCAATGTAAATTCACATACGAAGGTTGGATAAAATAAATTGTATATCACAAAATAAACAATAAAAATATGAACAACATCTATCGACACGCACTATACTTTGCTCCCGTTTTAGGAGCATTGTTTATAATGCACTTTGTATTCGGAACATCGAGTAATATGCTGATGCTCATTCTTGTAGTACTACTGAAAATAATTATCCCAATAGTAGCGGTATATTTTGCTATCGATTGTCGTCGCAGAGTGAACGACGATTTATTCACCTATTGGCTGGCTTTTCGCTATTTCTTACTGATGTTTGTAGGAGCATCGCTTATATGCAGTGTATTCATATTCATCTATGTACAGTGGATTAATACCGATTTTTTAATTAATTTGAAAGAAATATCGAGCCAATTGATGGAACGCCTTACACAAACGCTAAGTTCGTCTGTAATATCCGAGTCGGAAATGGAGCAGATAATAGATACGGCATACACACCAAAAATGTTTACTGCAAGCAGTTTTCTGAGCAACTTAATAATTGGTTTCATCATTACGATAATCGGCTCATTTATAGTAAGAAATAAAAAATACGACAGTAATGACAGGTAACAAAATGCTTGCACCCTCGCTATTGAGTGCAGACTTCGGCAATCTTGCTCGTGATATAGATATAATAAACAATAGCAGAGCCGATTGGTTGCATATCGATATAATGGATGGAGTATTCGTTCCGAATATTTCGTTTGGTTTTCCGGTACTCGAATATGTGAAAAGACTAAGCAAAAAGCCTCTCGATGTGCATCTTATGATAGTAGAGCCAAACAAATTCATACAAGAGTGTAAGAATATCGGAGCTATGATGATGAACGTTCATTATGAGGCATGTACCCATCTTCATCGTACGATAACAGCTATACGACAAGCAGGTATGAAAGCAGGAGTCACTCTCAATCCGCATACTCCGGTAGAATTGCTCGAAGATATAGTAAACGAAGTGGATTTGGTATTGATAATGTCTGTAAATCCGGGCTTTGGCGGGCAGAAATTCATCGAAAATACATACTATAAGGTAGCCCGCCTACGTTCTATGATAGAACGCAAAGGTTCTAAGGCACTTATAGAGGTAGATGGAGGAGTAAATCTCGACAATGCGGCAAATATATACCGTGCCGGAGCAGATGTACTCGTAGCAGGTAATGCCGTTTTTAAAGCACCCGATATATCGGCAGCAATAGAGGCATTCAAAAATGTATAAATCAATATTTATCATACAAATAAATAACGATTTCTTTTTTAGGTTCACTATACACCGACATTAAATGACATACTCCGAAGCTATTGATTTCTTGTACTCTACTGCACCTATGTTTCAGATGGTAGGCAAGCAAGGATATAAAACGGGTTTGGAAAACACCCTGTTTCTGGATAAATACTTCGGGTTTCCACATCGAAAATTCAAAACCATACACGTCGGCGGCACCAACGGAAAAGGGTCTACTTCGCATCTTTTGGCGGCTGTACTGCAATCGGCAGGTTATCGGGTGGGACTCTATACATCACCACATCTGAAAGACTTCCGCGAACGTATCCGTATCGATGGGAAGCAGATACCCAAACGGCGAGTATCGCTATTCGTGCAAAAGCACAAAAAACTCATAGAAGAGATAAAACCATCGTTTTTCGAGATTACTACTTCGATGGCATTCAACTATTTTGCCGAAGAGAGTGTAGATATTGCCGTCGTAGAAGTTGGGCTAGGCGGTAGGCTCGACTGCACCAATATTATCTCCCCCATAATATCGGTTATCACCAATATAAGTCTCGACCATACAGACCTACTTGGCGACTCAGTGCAGGAGATAGCTACCGAAAAAGCAGGTATCATCAAACCCGATACTCCGGTTGTGATAGGGCAAACTCAAAGCGAGGTAGCCGATATCTTCATCGAAAAAGCCAAAAGCGTAGGGGCACAAATAATATTTGCCGACCAATACTATAAAGATAAACCGCTACCCGACTGCCAATTGCAAGGAATATACCAAGACCACAATCGACGCACCGCACTGGCTGCTATCGACCTACTACAAAAAGCGGGGCTAAACATCAAACAGCAGTCTATTACAGAGGGTTTTGCTAAAGTCGCCACACTTACGGGACTTATGGGGCGATGGCAAATAATTGGAGACAGACCAACAATTATCTGTGATACGGGACACAACGAAGCAGGAATAGCGCTCATAGTGGAACAATTAAAAAAACAACACTACCACCATTTACATATCGTATTTGGTATGGTTGCAGATAAGAAACGCGATAATATCTATACGCTTCTACCTAAGGACGCTACATACTATTTTACAAAAGCCTCCATACCACGTGCTTTAGACGAAACCATTCTTGCTCGGGAGGCTCATAATCATCAACTTAACGGAAATACATACAAGACTGTACGCAAGGCAATAGCTGCCGCACGTAGAAACGCATCTGCCGACGACCTCATTTATATCGGTGGTAGTACGTTTATTGTAGCCGAAGCATTATGAAATAACGAAAACTAATTACTAACTTTGCAAAAAATAAACAATACATATCTATTTATGAAAAGAGCATCTATATTAATACTTTTGCTGATAATATCTTTTGTCGGCTGTAGACCGAAATATTCTGCAGCAAAGATTAACAATACGACGACACCCAAAACACAGACTCTGACGGTAAAAGATATTGTAAGTCAGTACCGTGGAGCAAACACGGAGATACAGTTTCTGAACCTATCGGATGCTGCCATAGAGTACACCAACGACACAAAAAGCTACTATGTATCGGCTAAAATGCAGATAATAAAGGGTAAAGAGATAAGCATATCGATATTCCCAATGTTGGGTATAGAGCTGTTTCGACTCAAATTCACTCCGGAACGATTCTATATCTTCGACAAATTAAACCGCCAATACTGCGACAATTCGTATCAATATCTATCTAAAATGTTGAAGGCTGAAGTATCGTATGGTATGATAGAATCTCTGCTGACAAACAATATCTTTAGTATCGACCCAAACTCCAATATAGAAGCCTCGTACGTCTCTACTCAGATGGTAGATAAATTCATACTTGCGTCGAAACCCGACTCCAATATGTATAAGCACATTATGGAAATATCGCCAAGCTATACACTTACGGCTATGAGTGTAGTACAAAATATGTCGCAGTTGATTCGTGTCGATTATGCCGATTTCAAGATAATAGATAAGACGACGTTCCCCACAGTAATAGAGGCAAAGACAAGTCTGCCGACAGACAATTTCCGACTGAAAATCAATATAAAGAAAATAGAAATAAACAAACCGTTCGAAATAGGCACTGTCAATATCGGCAGGTACACCAAAGTACAATGTTCGCAAATTATTTGAACATAGAACATTAGCGTTATTTCATTGTCTATAAACAAAATATCTTTTTCAAGACAGAATAATGTCAGTAAAAACAGCCTTTATAGCCTTATCGACTTTACTTGTATTTACAATATCGGTAAATGCGCAATCGATCAAAGAACTCGAAGCTCAGAAACGTAAAGCACAAGAGAGGCTCGAGGCAACACAAAAATTACTTGATGATACCAAGAAATCTCGTAAGGGTACTGAAAATGAGATAAAATTATTATCTCAATCTATGAAAGAGATAAACAACCTAATCTTCTCGATAAACTCTGAAATAGACGGACTTAATAGAGATATTGCATCATTGGAGACCGAAAAGACGGGGCTCACACAGCGACTCGAAGTAATAAAAAAAGAGTACGCTACAGCCATTTCGAGAAACGTCATTCTTAGAAAACAGTTCTCTCCTACTCTATTCATTTTTTCAGCAAAAAACTTCAGCCAAGCCATTCGCCGAACAAGATATTTGATTGAGATGTCGACCTACCGAAAGACACAAGTATTGGAAATAAAAAAACTAACGAAAGATGTAATAGACAAAGAGCAGATACTTAATACTTACATAGCCCAGAAGTCGCAGTCGCTTTCGGAAAAAGAGCAGCAAAACAAGACTCTCACACAGAAGCGAGACCAACAAAACCAACTGCTGAAAACCTACAATCAAAAAGAGCAGGAATACAACGCCACCATACGCGAAGAGCAGCAACGGCAGAATAATCTCAACAATCTCATACGGAAAAAAGTAGCCGAAGAGAACCGTAAAAAAGCCGAAGTAGCTCGCAAGGCTGCCGCAGAAAAAAAGCGTAAAGAACAGGTTGCCAAAGGTAATAGCACGAAAAGCAACACCAAGACAGCAAGTTCAAACAAAAGTAAGGATGCCATAATAACAGAGACAGAATACAAACAATACAAGGAAGATCAGCTACTTACAGGCAACTTTTCGAAAAACAAAGGCAACCTGCCTATGCCTGTCGAGAGCGGGCGTATATATCGTCATTTCGGGCGACAGACCAATCCGACCACTAATGCAATAGAGAACAATAGTGGTATATACATAATCACGCCCGACGGAGCCGAAGCCAGAGCCGTATTCGACGGCACAGTATTCGAGGTGATGTACGAACCCGGCTCGGGATATATCATCTGGATCACTCATGGCTCATTCTCTACTGTTTACGCACAACTATCTCTATTCTACGTGAAAAAAGGCGATAAAATAAAGGCACGCCAAAAGATAGGCAAGATAGCTCAGAAAAACAACAAGAGCGAACTCAACTTCTACATTCTCAACGAAAGCGCATCTTACGAGAACCCCGAAAATTGGCTCTCACACTAAGATATAAGAGATGGATAGAAGTAATAATTTCGACTTCATACGATTGATATTCGCTACTTTCGTTATAATATCGCATTCGTACGTACTATCGGGAGATACCGATGGCGATTTTCTGTACCGAATTACAAACGGACAGACTATGCTATCACACATCGGTGTATCCGGGTTCTTTGTAGTGAGCGGTTATCTGGTTTTTCAGAGCCTATGTCGTAGTTTGTCTGTCCGAGAGTATTTTATCAAACGAGTAAGGCGCATCGTCCCTGCTTTATTTGTTATGCTATGTATCACTCTACTTGTATTGCCTATCGTCTACGACAACAATCTTCCATACCTAAAAAATATGGAAGTGTGGACTTATATACCTAGTAATCTGTTTCTTGCAAATCAATACCATATTACAGGTATTTTTGAGAACAATCCATATCCGCGTGCTATCAACGGTTCGCTCTGGACGATACGCTACGAGATTGTAATGTATATATTACTGGCTACGCTATTTATAATACGTCATAAACGACTGTATATAATTATACTGTCGGTATCGGTGTGGGTATTTTGCGTTATTGCCTTATTAAGTTTACCTTCTGAAATATTGCAGATTAATATTGGACTACGTATAAATAATTTACTGCAACTCGGAGCATGTTTTTGGGGGGGAGTAGCCTGCTCCTCATTAAATTTATCTGTATTTCGTCGATTTTTCCCACTTGTATTTGTTGCTGTTTCGGCTATTGCTACAATTGCTACCGTTTACGGCGTATTGGATAGTGTATTTTATATAATAATACCTTTTGCAGTAATATCATTTGCCTTATATCCACTGCCTTACATCAAGAGTATAGGTGATAGAATCGGCGACCTGTCGTATGGATTGTATATTTACGCTTTCACTATCCAACAAATGATTGTCTTTTTCTTTCATCCTACAAGCCTAATACTTATCTTTGTAAGCATTGCTATAACAATACCTTTTGCATACGCATCGTGGCATCTTGTAGAAAAAAGGTTTGTACGGTGCAGATAGTTGGTAATTGTTTTATAAACTTTCCGCGACATTTTATTCGTGTATGAGGTTATATATTCTATAAAAATAACTAATCATATTATCTATATAGCAAGTATCCTCACCTCCGTTCCCTATTTCTAAAGGAGAGGGGGAAGACAAGGTGGAAGATGGTATTTTGCATTTAAAACTTGATACTTTTTGTTGCTATATATGATGCTACATTGTGTTCGTATAGGTTACCATAGCCATTGGTATCGTCATAAAGGCTTAAGAGCGTGAATCCTGCCTCTAACTGTCCGTTAATTTGCTCTTCTAAGGTGTGTGAAAACTGTATGCCACCATTGCTTTTCTGCATCTGGCATAGGTGTTTTT
>ERZ773035.121-NODE-121-length-65318-cov-11.622512_pt1 | contig 65318 bp, 69 predicted proteins | sample MGYA00511487_ERZ773035 | MGnify/ENA primary metagenome ERZ773035 (study PRJEB29015, sample SAMEA2737985) | human oral metagenome | biome: human oral; feature: human-associated habitat; material: dental | place: China | collected 2024 ... | reverse complement strand
AACCTGTGACCTTCGGGTTATGAGCCCGACGAGCTACCGACTGCTCCACCCCGCGGTCATCCAACGCAATGACAGATACTCACGTATGCGCTAACAGAACGGTATTATACGGCAAAAGAGTCCATTCGTCAATACCCAAAATAAAAAAACAGGTGCAGAAATTTTCTGCACCTATCATTTGCGCCAAAGGCAATCGTTTATTCCTCGTCATCCGCTGCAAAGAGATAGGCATAGCGCTCCTTGAACTCCTCCGGGGTGAGCCGATAGGCGTTGGCAAGCCCCGGATCATCCAGATCACCTTTTTCAAGGCGCATCATAAAACCGCGCGCAATTCGGTAGTGAACAGACTCGATATTTACCTTACGCACCTTCGTCTTACCGGTCTTAGGGTCACGAATTTCATCAAAGCGCATCGGCACGGCCTGATTATCTTGGATGGTGATAATCGCCCCCGAATCCCCGCTCATGAGGAATTTGACAGCAGAGTATCCAAGCGAGCGGCAATAGTCTATATCATAAGCAATCGGTGCCGTACAACGCAGTTCATAACCGATTTCCTTGTCAATGATCGTGACACTTATGCCGAGTTTTTTCGTTTCTGCAAGGACGGCCTGCTTGATGATTTCACCAAAATCAAGCTCACTGTAACGGATATGGCCATGCTCATCGGTCACAACGGTACCGAGTTTTGAGAAATCCTCCTCGGCGATCTTTTCGATGACGCCCTCGGCGATAACCGCAACGCCATAGTTGCGCCCCGTCAGATAGCGCTTCACGATAGAGCCCGTAATGATGTCAACCACTTGCTGTAAGGGAATCTTGTCCTCAGCAAACTCCTCCGGGATAATTGTAATGGCGGCGCCTGCGCTGCGCCCCATACCAAGCGCGAGATGCCCCGCCGTGCGCCCCATAGCGATGGTAAAATACCAACGGTTGTTCGTCGTGCTGGCGTCCTCCATCAGATTTTCAATCTCCATGGTGCCAAATGCACGTGCCGTTTCAAACCCGAACGTCGGAACGCCCTCTGGGAGCGGCAAATCGTTATCAATTGTCTTGGGAACGTGCACCACGTTGATGGTGCGTCCAGTTCTCCGCGCATACTCAGAGATTGCCGTCGAACTAAACGCCGTATCATCTCCGCCGATCGTGACAACGTGAGTAACACCAAGCTCCGTGAGCGTCTCAACAACGGTGCGGAGGTCGGATTCCTTTTTCGTCGGATTAAAGCGCGACATTTTGAGGATGCATCCGCCTGTCAAATGGATGCGGCTGATGCTTGCCGGCTCTAGGCGTACATAATTTTTCTCGCCGCGTGCAAGACGGGAAAACCCATCATAGATACCGAGGACATCCCACCCATGGCGGGTCGCTTCAACGACGACTGCCGAAATCACACTATTGATGCCGGGTGCGGGGCCGCCGCCGCAGATAATCGCAATCACATTCTTAATACCAATCATGGAACACGCCTCCTCTTAGGAATTGTTTCTACATTGATATAGTTTCGACAAGACAAAATGTTTTCCTTCTAATTTTCAAAATTTCAAAAAGTTTCAAAGTTACCGTCGTTTTCGACTACGCCGTCCAAAATTCGTTACTGTTTTTCCGTGCTTTTTATCATGGGTATGTGTGTGCGTCGTCCCCCTATGATGCCCCTGCCGCTGCACTCCTGTCCCCGCATGCTGCGCCTTCTCCCCCTGTGCCCCTCCTTGGGGCTGAAGGCGCACTTTTTTCTTCGCAGCAGTGTGGTGCAGACGCTGCCGAAGAACGGCTTCCATTTTACGTAGCTTTTCATACTGGTGCGCTGTAACAAAGGTGATGGCACGCCCCTGTGCACCTGCACGCCCCGTCCGACCGATCCGATGAATATAGTCGGTAACGGTCGGGGGGAGGTCATAGTTGTAGACATGCGTCACCCCCTCAATATCCAACCCCCGCGCAGCAATGTCCGTCGCACAGAGAATCTGAAGCTTTGCCGTGCGGAACTGACGCAGCACAAATGCCCGCTGCGCCTGCGTGAGGTCGCCGCTGAGAGCGTCCACCTGATAGCCGCGGCGTGCAAGTTCCATCATGAGTGTATGGGTGCGCTCCTTCGTTGCACAGAACACCATTGCGAGATAGGGTGCCTCCTCATTGATGGAGGCACAAAGCCGATCCAGTTTTTCTCCCTCGACCACAGGGACGGCGATCTGCTCGATGGCGGCAAGTGTTACCGTCTCTCCTTCGATGTGGATCCGCGCGGGATGCTCCATAAAATTCTTTGTCAGCCGCATAATACGCTCAGGCAAAGTCGCAGAAAAAAGTGCCAGCTGATAATCCTGTGCCGCACACCGAAGCAAGGTCTCCACATCCTCAATAAACCCCATCTTGAGCATCTCGTCCGCCTCATCGAGCACAATTTTATTCACGCTGCTGAGCCTAAGTGTGCCGCGCCGCACATGATCAAGCAAACGCCCGGGCGTCCCGATGATGAGCTGCGGTGCCGTGCGCAGTTTCTCCTTCTGCCGCTCTATATCCGTCCCACCGTAGATGAGCGCTGTACCAATCGAGAGCGCCGCGCCAAGAGGCTCTGCCACGCGCGCGATTTGGATGGCAAGCTCACGTGTGGGCGCAATAACGAGCGCCTGCGCCGCCGCTCCCTGCGGTTTAATGCGCGCAAGCAGGGGAAGCAGAAACGCGAGTGTCTTGCCCGTCCCCGTCTGCGCCTGTGCCACAATATCACGTCCGGCACACATGGGCGGGATCGCCTGCACCTGCACTGGCGTCGGCACGGTGATCCCCTGCCGTTCAAGCAGCGGCACAACCTGCTCCGACACACCCAGTTCCTTAAAATCCATCATGATGAAAGCACCTCTGCGCCAGTCTCTGTGATGAGAATGGTCTTTTCCCACTGTGCCGAAAGCGTATGGTCTTTGGTGCGCACCGTCCAACCGTCTTTCTTATCCACGGTTACCTCGTAATCGCCCGCATTGATCATTGGCTCAACGGTAAAGACCATCCCAGGCACCATCAGCATGCCAGTCCCGGCTTCACCCTCATGAGCGACAAACGGCTCCATGTGAAATTCCTTGCCAACACCGTGCCCGCCAAGTGCGGTCACAACCGAATAGCCGTTTGCGTGTGCCCAAGCTCCGCACGCAGCGCTCACGTCCCCGAGAAATTGCCACGGGCGCGCTGCCGCGATGCCGCGCTCCATACACTCCTTTGTCACGCGCACAAGACGTTCTGCCGCTGCAGGAACCTCGCCCACGAGATACATCCGTGACGCATCTGCATAGTACCCGCCAAGAATCACGGTCGAATCGACATTGACAATATCGCCCTCTTTGAGGATGTCCGTCTTCGACGGAATCCCATGACAAACAACCTCATTGATGGATGTGCAAATGCTCTTTGGAAATCCCTCAAAACCAAGACAAGCGGGAATCCCACCGCGCTCGGTGATGTACTGGTGTGCAGCCTCATCGAGCGTCTGCGTAGCAACACCGGGCGCAATCAGCGTCTCCATGAGATCGAGCACGCCATCGTTGATGCATGCCGCCCGGCGGATGCCCTCAATATCTGCGGTATTGTTGATAATCTTGCGCGGCGGACGCACCTGTCCTTTGATGACATCATAGCGAATCGAGGCGATCCGCTCATCAAAATCCGCATGACATTTCTTATACTTCTTTCCGCTGCCGCACCAGCACAGTTCATTTCGATTCATCCCTTCGCCCCTTCTATATACAGTATGCTTTTTATTATATCTCCAAAAATATATTTTATCAAAGTTTTTCCACGCAGACTGCACATTGCCGTGCTTGACATAAAATAACCGATAAGCTAAAATTATGATTAAATTTTCTGTATTAAAGAGGAGAACCCCATTGAAATTCTCGCGAACACTCCTGCTCTCTGCCATATTGCTGCCCTGCGGCCTGCTTGCTGCTGCCGCTGCATGGCTCATGTGGTCGACGCGAGACGCTGTTCCTGTCCTCAACTATCATCAAATCGAGTGCAAAGACGGGAACCCCTTGACCCTCTGGCCCGACCAGTTTGATGCACAGATGCATTATCTGTATACGCATGGATATACCGCCATCACCATTGACGAGATGATGGATGCTTTTGAACATGGTGCGCCGCTGCCCGAAAAGCCGGTCATCATCACGTTTGATGACGGCTATCTGGATAACTATGAGATTGCCTACCCCATTTTGCAGAAATATGGATTTAAGGCAACCATCTTTCTTATCTACGACCTCACAGATGTCTATCCAGGTTATCTGACGTGGCCGCAGATCGACGAGATGGCAAAGTCCGGGCTGATTCGGTTCGAGAGCCATACGATGACACATGCAAATCTCTCAGAGCTTTCATCCAGTGCTGCGCTGCGCCATGAACTCATCGACTCGCGCCGCCTGCTCTCCGAAAGACTCGGATATGACGTAAACTACATCGCCTACCCGGGCGGTCGGGTCAATCAGCAGATCGAAGCCATCACACGCGAAGCAGGATATCGTGGTGGATTTACCGTACACTACGGGCTCAGCACGCCAGAGCAAGATCACTACAATATGAACCGTATCCCCATTTTTGGTGCAAATATGCACACAATGGAGCGTTTCAAACTGCGCCTTGCACTTGCTCCCTTGATTGCTCCACTCGAAGATATTCGTCTGAATCTGCGTGCACAGGGCTATTCACTCCTCGCAGACATGATGATCATTCCTTGAATGTGTTCAGGATGATATTCTCCAAATGGACAAGGTTCCAAAAATAAGATATAATGATGCCATTAGATATTGTGTAATGATATAAGGGAGGGCTTTTCATGGATTTTGAAGCACTGGTGAAGGCAAAATTCGATGAGGCATATGCAGCATCTGAACATCCCAAAAAATTCTTCCTCACGGAGAACGGGCGCGGCGTCGTCGACGGCGGTGAAATGTACAATGCTCTGTTGAAAGACACCCTTGACGTTGTCCAAAAAGCAATCGTCGGCATACTCAAGGACAGTCATCACACAAAGTAATCTGAAATAAAAAAGGAGCTGTTCTGTATGTATAAAAACATACAGAACGGCTCCTTTTTATATGCTTGTCCTTATTTGTTCTTAAAATGCAGCGGCTCAAGCTCCCACAATACGCCCGAAAGCTGCTGCATATCAACATCGGAAAATACACGCAGGGTCGGACGGATGTTCTTCTCTGGGAAGACGGCGACCGTCGCCGCTTCCTCCCCATGCTGAAAGAACACCTCCACGGCTCCATGATCAACATACATATGCAGAGAAAGCGCATGTTCTGCATAGAGTTTGAATTGACGCAGACCGCGCCCACCGAGTTTCATCCCGCTCCGATCAATGGTTACAACCTGCTCAATACGATTGTAGCGAAAAACGAGCTTCTCTAGACCAAAGAGGATTTCTAAAGAGACCGTATAGGCCTCTCCCATGGCAATATCAAGAATCACCTCTGTCAAATCATAGAGCGTCGCTGAGAACTCGCTCTCTCCTGCAGCCTCTAGCGTCTGCTCTGTATCACGATGGCGCAGCGCCCGCAGCTCTGGCACAGGCTCCGAGAAAATATGCCCCTGCCGGAGCGTCAGCACGCGCGGCAACGTCAGACTGTGCATCCAGCCCTCTGCCCGTGTTGGGTACTCCTCCTCACGGTCAGGCATCCCCATCCACCCGATGAGGATATGTCGCCCCTCATGTCTCAAAACCTGCGGTGCATAGAAATCAAATCCATGATCAAGCTCCTTGAACCGCCCATGTAGGAGTATCTCCATTGCATCCATCGAGGCATGCCCTACAACATAGCCCGCCTGATAGATATTCTGTCTGTCGTAGGCGCGTGCCGCGATCCCCTGCGGGCAAAAGACAAGCACATCACAGTCGCCAAAGGAAAGGAGATTCGGACACTCCCACATATAGCCAAAGTCCTTAAGCTGCGTTCTGAGTTCCCCGAGGCAGAGCCATCCATCTGCCGTCTCACGGTAAACAAGGACACAGCCGCGCTCATCTACCGTCTGCGCACCGATAATGAGATGACGCACGCCGCGCCAGTCAAAGAGATAGGGGTCTCGAAAATGTGCCGTAAAGCCCTCAGGGGGCCCAGCAATAATAATTTCTTCCTTCTTAACGACGCCCTTTGCGAACGTGCCAAAACGCTGCACAGAACTGCGTACACCTGCCTCGTCTTTCGCATTGCAGGTATAGAGTACACGCAGCTCCCCGTCCTCCTCCACCGCGCAGCCCGAGTAACAACCATCCTTATCATGTGCATCACTTGGCCAAAGTGCAAGCTCCGGCAATATATAGGTGCAAAAATCCCGCGTACTCGTGTGCGCCCACGATTTATTCTTATGCACACAGCCAAACGGGTTCCATTGATAAAATATATGATAAGCACCATGATAATAGATCAGTCCATTCGGGTCATTGATCAAGCCGAACGGCATCTCCAGATGAAAACAGTTGTGCCAGCGGTGTGTAAAAGGAAATCCCTCCGCAAGTTTTGTATCAATTTCCTGCTTGTCAAAATGCTCCACGGCACTCACTCCTCGGGACGAAAGAACATAAAGGTCAGACCAAATGCAACAGCAAAGCCCACTACGTTGACGAGAATATATTCTGCAAGGTGGTCAAGATAGAGCAGTGTGCCCGGCAGCACCGTGATGCCCATCCCTGTTCCCGCAAGATGAAGGAATCCTGCAACAGCCCCCGCACATGCGCCGCCCGCAAGCCCGTAAATGAACGGCTTCATAAAGCGCAGATTGATACCAAAAATCGCAGGCTCCGTGATACCTAGGAACGCAGGCACTGCCGAGGAAATATAAAGAGCTCGCTTCTTTGCATCGTGCGTGCGTGCTGCCACGGCGACCGCGGCACCGCCCTGCGCCACAATTGCCCCCGTGATGATGGCATTAAACGGGTCAGCGCCCGTCGTCGCGAGCAGCTGCACCTCAAGCGCATTGAACACATGATGCACACCAAACACCACAATGACCTGATGGAGCCCACCGACGACAAAACCGCCAATGCCATAGGGCAGCTCCAAAAAGGCACGTACTGCGCCAAAGATTCCAATTTCAAGGGTGTGCATGATGGGTCCAATGACAAGCAGACCGAACAGCATCGAGACGAGCAGCGTCAAAAACGGCGTTACAATGAGATCAACAATGTCCGGCACAAATGTCTTAAACCACTTTTGCAGACGTGCCGCAAAAATACCGAGAACAAGTGCCGGAAGCACCGACCCTTGATACCCGACGACAGGAATCGGAATTCCAAAAATCTCCATCGTAATCGGCACCGCATCCCCAGCAGCAATCGCATAGGCATTAGGGAGCTGCGGTGCAACGAGCATGAGTCCGAGTACAATGCCAATGACCGGCGTACCGCCGAAGCGGTTCATCGTCGACCAACAGACGAGCGCAGGCAGGAAGGCAAAGGCCGTATCTGTGAGGATCTGGCTCATGCGCACAAGATTCTCATTCATCTCGATGCCGAGGCTCTGCACCATGCCGCGCAGTCCCATAAAAAGACCTGTTGCAACAAGCACCGGAATGACTGGCACAAATACATCGCCGAGCGTGCGGGAAATCTTCTGCAAAGGGGTCATCTGGTCATATGCTTCCTGTTTGCTGCTCACCGCTCCAACGAGGTTTGTCCCTGCAACAAAAGCATTGAACACCTTATCAACAAATCCTGTACCGAGGATAATTTGATACTGCGCAGCAGCAAAAAACTGCCCCTTTACCCCATCAATATTTTCAATCGCCTTCTCGTCGATGATGGACTTATCGTTAACAATGAGGCGCAGCCGCGTCGCACAGTGCTCGGCGCTGCGTACATTGCTCGGGCCGCCGATATATTTCCAGATCAGCTTTGCAACGCGCTCCTCCTTCGGCAAATTTGGATCAGTTTCATCCTCTGCCGATGCCGCGGGCGTACTTTCCTGTGCAGGGACATCCTCTGCATCACCGCCCGAGGATATTTCTGCATCACCCAAGGCAACAGTAATCTTCCCATAGTCCGCAGCATTTGTGATGAGCACAGGTGTCGTCGTCTCATATCCCTCGGCACAAATGGCGGCGGGATCAAATTCGATCAAAAGTTGACCGCGCTTTACCTTATCCCCCTGCATAACATGTGCGGTAAAATGCTTTCCCTCGAGCTTTACCGTATCCACACCGACATGGATAAGAATATCCGTACCATCTGCCCCATGAATCCCAATGGCATGCTTTGAGGCAAAAAGTACGGTAATCTCTCCATCCACAGGAGAAACAACGCGCCCCTCAGGATCAGCAACCGCAGCCCCGCGGCCCATTGCACCACTGGCAAAAGCCGGGTCCGAGACCTCTGAAAGCGGAATGAGCCTTCCTTGAAGTGGGCTTTCAATACGAATATCTTGCATATTAAGTCCCCCTAGTGAAAATCAATTTCGTCGGAATTTTCCCATACTTAATAATGATTCCTTCGCATAAATTGAGTGTACTAACTTCCGTTTTATTTGTCAATGAATGAAACGAGGTGAAACTTTTTACAACAACAGCACCTTATGATATAATGGTTCACAGCGATGTAAGAGTGCTTTAGGGGAGGAAGACAAATGCGTATAAAGTACGAAGTCAGCATCACCGCCATTGGGAAACTAGCGCGCAAATTCCTTGAGACAAACAACAGCGTCATACTACTGGACGAGGGCACACATCCAAACCTTGCCGAGATGGTTGTTGAACATACCACAGGCGAGTTGATGAGTGATATTCTCGTCGGCGATACGCTTTCCGTTGGGAAACAGAAATATAAAGTGACCCGCGTCGGAGAAAATGCAAACGCCACCATTCGCGAAAGTGGGCACTGCACCCTGCTCTTTAATGCAAAGGGATCCATGCCAGGCCAAATCGAACTGGAGGGCGGTATCGTTCCCTCACTCATGCAGGGACTCACATTTTCCTTTACAGGGAAATAACACCCACTAGATAAAAATATCAACCATGCAGTCATAGGATGCATGGTTGATATTTTTTCATGTTTCCCTAAAACTATTCCTCTATGTTTCTAAGAGCCTCCTCTCCAAACAGATCCTCAATCTTGGCCTTTGCCTGTGCACGGATCTCATCATTGATATAGATCTGTGCTAGTGCCACAGCCGCTGCAATTGCAGTCGCATCATCAGCATAGCCAATCCCCGGCATGAAGTCCGGAATTAGATCAAGCGGCGAAATCAGATAACCGAGCGCTCCTAAAATCCCCGCCTTGATCTTTGGAGGACAGTTTGGAGACTGCGCCACATAGAAGAGAAGCAGTGCCTGATAGATGACCTTCACACCAATCTTAGCAATATTCTTTCGGATCTTCTCCCAAAGTCCCGCTTCAGAATATTTATTCTCATACTTTTCAAAATCCAGATTCTCAATCTCCTCGGCTTTCAGTTTATCTTCCATGCTCATAACAAACCTCCTAATTTGAGAAAATTCTTTGGGAAATGCCCTGATGATCATCCCTTTCCTAAATTAATGATATGTTCTGGAGGATAAGTATATTATAATTGTATTGTATCTCCCTATACTATGCAAGATCTTCTTCCTAAAATGTAGGAGAGGATCGACTAAGATCACTCAAATGCACTGCAATAAAAACAACCAACCGCAGAAGCTTTATTTTCTACAGTTGGCTGTTGCATAAGAAAATCTTTAGATCTCTGCCTGCCAAAGTCCATGCAGGTTGCAGTATGCGAGTACGCGCACGGGCGCATCACCGTCCGCGAGACGGAACGTCACAGTAGGTGCATCCGTCGGGGTAAGGTCGATACGCTGCGTTCCACGCTTGGTCACGAGCATGACCCAGTTGATGAGATGCTCCTCTGTCATAGGATGTGCAACAGAGCCGACACTCACATGTACCTCGTTTTTCGCTGCATCATATGTCGGTACGGGAACATGCTTTTCCTGCGCTGCGTCCACCGTGTTCGGCTCAATCGGCGTGAGTGCATTGCCGCAACAGGAAAGATCGAGCTTATCATTCCCATATACTTCAACCATATGTGTTTTGCCCGCAAGATAAAATACTGACATAAAAAAACCTCCTATTAATATAAAATACACAGCAAAGTTTGATATAAGACGGAAAGATAGATAAACTCCATCTATCTTGTCTTTTATAAATAATAATTCTCCATAAAGATAAAATATCCTTCTTTTTTCCTAAAAAAAATAACCATACTGCAAAAATATTTTACAGTACGGTCGTCTCTCATCATGTAAGACCAGTAGGTATGTCTTCAATCCATCCACGTATATGCATCGCTTTCCATCTATAAAGATGTTCCACAGATCTCGCTATGTTTCATGTATGCTCATCTCTTCTCTTTGATTTCCATCAATAAAATCCTGCACAAGGTAGCGCGGCCGACGTTTGACCTCAAGATAAATCTTCGCAACGTATTCACCAATGACCCCGATGGAGAGCAGGATAAGTCCCCCAAGGAACCAGAGAGAAACGACCAGACTGGTCCATCCAACGATGGTCTCACCAATGAAATAACGAATCACCGACCAGATGAGAATGAGTCCACTGATAAAGGAAATGAACATCCCCATCTGAGAGATGAGCCGGATGGGACGTGCTGAAAGAGAGGTGACCCCCTCCCACGCAAAAGATGCCATGCGGCGCCATGGATATTTAGACACGCCCGCAAGCCGCCGTTTGCGCACATAGTAAACAATATCATGACGAAGTCCAATCATGGGGACAAGCCCGCGCAGAAAGAGGTTAACCTCACGGTATGCCGCAAGTGCATCGAGTGCATGCCGATCCATCAGCCGAAAATCCGCATGGTTGAATATAATATCCGCACCAAGCCCCCGCATGGCACGGTAAAATGTCTCTGCGGTAAAACGTTTCAAAAAGGCATCCGTCTCACGGTTCTCGCGTACACCATAGACGATATTTGCCCCTGCCACATACTTTTTGAGCATTGCATCAATGGCATCAATATCATCCTGAAGATCTGCATCCAGACTGATTGTCACATCGGCATATGCACGTACCGTCATCAATCCTGCAAGGAGTGCATGCTGATGCCCCTCGTTATGCGCGAGATTGATGCCGGAAAAGAGCGGACTGCGCATCGTGCAGTCGATGATAAGCTCCCATGTCCGGTCACGGCTGCCGTCATTGACAAAAGCAATCCGGCTGCGTGCACTGATGTGTCTGTCTTCGATGAGGCGGGTCATCTTTTGCAGGAGTTTCTCTGCCGTATCATAGAGCACATCCTGCTCGTTGTAGCATGGGACAACGAGATAAAGAACCGGCTCCTGCATCATTTGTGCGTCCTATAGATACAGATTCCATGCGCGTTTTCGACAAGCTCCCAGTCGCCACCGCCAAGTTCCTCATTCTTCTTTTGATACATATACTCCCGCATGATAATATATTTGGGGCGTGTATCTGCACGCAGTGCCGCCAGCGATTCCGGACGATTCGTATCTGCCTCAATGCCCGGAATATCCGTATAGAGCATGACCCCTGGTCGCAGCTGCTTATCGATATAGAGCGCCCGCCCCTCCTGCTCAGCTGTCTCATGATAGTCCGCAGCATAGGTATGGGCTATTTGTTTCACACTGAAGTACCCTGCGACCGCGGGAACCAGTATGCCGAATGCAATGCCCATAGTCACAATACCTGCCACAGCATGCAGCCATGCTGCAAGAAGCAGGTGGTGGGTCGCTGTGATACAGTAGATGATTGCTGTCCCTAAAACCAGTGTGAGGATGCCGAGCCACAATCCTCCCTCTGCAAGTTCTGGAAAACTGTCCCCGCTCATGAGCCAACCAAGACCAAGTGCAAGGAACATCAGCGCACTGCCGCCCGCCCAGGCGAAATGTGTCTCCTGCCACTCTTCCAGTGTGCGTGTGAGATTCCACGCGATCACGGTCGAAAGCGCTGGGGTTAAAAGGAGCATATAGGAGACTTGCTTTGTTTGTGCAAGGGAGAAAAAGAGCAGGACAAAGATCCACCACACTTGGAAGAATGTAATTAGCTGCCACTCCTCACCGAAGCTCTTTCTAAACGCATTCTTGACGGACTGGATGAGAAGCCCTGTCCACGGGAAAAAACCGAGAACGATAACCGGCAGGTAGAACCACCAATGGGCACGGGCGGGATGCAGCGGTGCTGCAAATCTACTGATATTGTGAAATCCGATAAACTCATAGATAAACGCGACGCCATGTGCTTGATACATATAGATATACCATGGCATCCCGACAGCGAGGACGAGCAGAAGTCCGCGCAGGACATGCATCCGCAGCAGCTCTTGGAGCTGGCGCGTTACGAGCAAATAGGAAAAGATAATCCCCGCGGGAAAGACGACGCCGATCGGTCCCTTCGTCATGACCGCAAAGCCACATGCAAGGTACATAAGCCAATAGTGGCGATGGATAAAGGAAAAGAGCGCTGCTGTCAGGAAGAACAACAATGTGGTATCGGTGACAGAGGCCTTGCCCATATACATGAGCATGATGTTCGTCCCCATGACGATTCCTGCCCAAAATCCTGTCCGTGCACCGAAAATGCGTGCCGCAGCAAGTGCCGTCATGAGAATCGATCCAATCGCCATGAGTGACGCCGGCAGACGTGCTGCAAGCTCGCTGAATCCACCAAACAACTTGATGGACAATGCGACGAGCCAGTAGAAAATAGGCGGCTTGTCATACCAGTATTCATTGTAGATGCGCGGAGAGAGATAATCATTAAAGCGAATCATCTCCTTTGCTGTCTCCGCATACACTGGCTCATCTGGATCGAGAAGCGGTGTTCCGCCAATCCCAAAGAGGATTTGGAAGGCGAGAATAACGAGCAGCAAAAGATACAGTACCCAAGAAAGATTCTTCTCATCGTTCATGTAAACGCACACCTCACAGAGTCCGAATATTGTCCCTGCATTGTACCATAGATAACAGCTATACGGAAGCCCTTGCCAAATCAAAAGGGAAAGAAAAACTGTTTTTTCGATGGCACATATTATAACAGCCCCTGCGCACAATCAATATCCGTAATGAGCACATTGATGAATCCGCCGCGGATTGCACCGCGCACTGCCCTTATCTTTTGGCGTCCACCCACGACACCGACGCGGCGCGGAATATTTTTCAGTGTATCAAGAGAAATCCCGGCCACGCGTTCATTAAATTCCTCAAAGGGGGATGGATCGCCCTGCCCGTTAAAATAACGCAGAGCAATATCTCCCACAGCGCCCTGCGCAGCAAAACCTTCAAGAACAGCACTGTCCACATAGCCGGTTTGGAGGATGGTAGAATGCTCCGTCGAAGGGATGCCAATGCCCATCAATACAAGATCAAGGCGCGCATACATGCGAATCACGTTCTGAATCGTCCGTTCCTCCAAAAAACCTTTAAGCACTTCGCGCCGCGAAAAGACCGCCGGAGAAAAGAACTGAATGCATTTGCCGCCAAAGCGGTCCGCAAATTCCTGCGCTAAGTAGTTCGAATGAATGTCCAGACGGCTCTCTGCAACGCCACCCACGAGCGGCACAAAAGTCACGTCGATGGGGCTGCGGATAAAGTAATCAGAGCGTACGACGCTTTGTATCGCAAGCCCCATTGTAATGCCGACCAAATAGCCGTCCATAAGAACACGCAGGAGATACTCAAGCGCAGCACTGCCAAGCTGTGAATTCAGCGGTCTGCGCCCATCCGAGAGGGGGCTTGAGGGGACGATAACGACCTCCTGCAATCCGTACTTTTTTTCCAAAGTACGTTCCATTTGCCCATAAGCAATATTATCCGGATTTTGAATCTCGATGCGGACGATGCCCCGCTCCCTCCCGATGCTGAGCATGCGGGAAACCGTCGGACGCGAGATACCGAGTACCTCGCAGATCTCCTTTTGCCCAAGTCCATCCTGATAATATAGACTGCAGCACTTGAAGATAAGGCGTACATCATCAATGATCTTCTTCACGGACAGTCCCCCAATCATCCAGCCATAGAGCGCCGTTCACATATTTTTCATCTGCTTTTTGATGTTGACATTTTTTCTATCAAAGTGCCGGAAAAGGGAGCCGTGCGGACGGCTCCCCTGCTTTCCTGCATTCAATAGATTTCGATGGTCGCTCCCATCCGGACATCTTCCCGAACGAGCGGTACATCCCCATCCAGCATGATGCAGCCGGGACGCTCCGGCTCTCTTACGCCCTTGAAGGAAAGCGTACAGTGTCCAAGTTCCTTTAGTGTGTGCAGTACCTCATCGCCAATCGCCGTAATGTTAAATACCTTATCGCAGATAATCAGCGTATCGCCGACTGCGGGATCTGCATTATAGTTCGCCGTCGTATGGAGTACGGAGATCTCCGCCAACTCCGCTGGTGCACTGTTGTTGAATATGATGATGAAGTTTGCCTCCGGATCCTCCAAAAAGGACAGCGCCGCTTCTCCCCAGCTTGTGATTTCACAGTAAAATTTCATAGGATTCCCTCAGCCTTGTGCTTGCTTTTCCTCACGGTGCTTCATATAGAGATAGATTTTCTCAGTGATGATGCCACGGATGAGGATAACGACAATGCCCACGAGGAAGTAGCGCACGGCCAGGTCCCCTAGCGGCAGTCCGAGTATCGTAATCCCAGATGCGATGCCCATGTAGACGAACAATTCACCGCCATTGGCATGCGGAAAAAGCCCCGTGACCGGATGCACAAAACTGACCGCCGCATCATAGTACGCAGGTTTATATTTCTGCTCAACAAAATTCCCGAACGTATAGCACATCGGATTGCCAAGAAAAAGTACCGCAAGGACAGGAAGCACTGTATAGCGCGTAATGATGTTCTGCGTCGCACGCTGCGCTATCCCGTTCACGCGCTCCTCACCAATGAGTTTGATAACCGAATTGACCGCTGTCATCATAATAACGAGGAGCGGGATGATTCCCGTAACCCAAGAGGTAAACGTCGCCGCCCCTGCACGAAAAAGCTCCATAAAACCATTTGCCGCTGCTGCAATGAGTTCCATCTCCAAGCCCTCCTTAGTAAAGCCCAATACTGGCCGCGTATGCGATGAGAACGGCGAGAGGGCCCGTGATAACGCGCGAGTACAGGACAGCGGGAACGCCAAGCTCGATGGTCTCAGGATCCGCCTCACCAAGACTAAGCCCCACAGGGACAAAATCTGCGCCGACCTGTGCATTGATGGCAAAAAGTGCAGGCAGTGCATACTGCGGCGGGATATTGCCCATACCAATCTGTGCGCCGAGCAGCGTCCCAACGACCTGCGCAATGACAGCGCCAGGGCCAAGTACAGGAGATATGAAAGGAACGGCACAGATGAGAGAGATGAGGAGCATCCCGGGCAGCGTGCTCGCAAGCGGTGAGATCGTCGTTGCAATGACTTCCCCGAGCCCCGATACACTGATGATGCCAAGAATCATAGAAACGAATGCCATAAACGGCAGGATGCTCTTAATCGTGATGTCAATGGTCTCACGCCCTGCCGCATAAAATTTATTGACGATGCCGCCGATGGCAACGCCGAGACGTGTGACAAAATTCTTTTCCCGTGCTCCTTGCAGCTTTCGAACCTCCGCCTTTGCCTGCTCCTTGGTCTTTGGCACATAGACAGATGCCTCCTGCAAAACGGCAATCTCCCCCTCATCGGTGCGCGCGACGCAGGATAGATCGACGGCAGAAACATAAAGCTCCTTTGTGATGAACTGTGCAAGCGGGCCGGTTTTTCCAACGGGCAATAAATTTGCCGTCAGAACTCCCTTTTTCGGATAGACACCGCAGCGCGCCGTCCCGCCGCAGTCCACAACGGCAAGCAGGATCTCCTCATCCGGTACCCCCGTTGTAAAGCCATCGACCGCCTGACATCCTGTCATCTCTGCAATCCCTGCCGCGACTGGATGGACGCCCCCGCCCGTCACGCTGACAATCTTATTCTTTTTCTCAGTTGGAACAAGTATGAGCGGACCGCCCCAACCGCCCTTTCCGGCAACAATCTTCACGGATTGATACATGCACGTTCCTCCTTTTCTCTGCGCCAATCAACCGACATCCTCAAAACGAGCGCCTCTGAAGCGATGCTATGGGACGCTCTGGAGACGTGTTATAAGCGCCTCGATTGCTTGGATATGTCCCTTGTAATACACACGCCGCTTCTCCGGCAATGCTGTATACGCCTCATGCAGTTCGTAAATCGTCCGTCCCACGATGTCCTCCATGGGACGAAACCTGCTGAGAATCGTCATCCCCTGCATCATGCGCCCATCTAGAATGCGTCCGTCGGAATTGCACGCGATGATGACAATGTTCGAGGGGCCGAACCTGCGCCGACGCGAACCGATGCCAACATTGCCCAGGCGGTGCATCTGCCGAACAGCATGCCGATACGCCTTTACCTGCAAATGCGTCCCTAAGACTTGGCCAACGAACAGGACGAAAAGTACACCAAGGAGCACCTCTGTCTGCATGTGCCCTTCCTCCTTCCATAACGCCCTGCACGCGCTGAGATTCCCATTCTGGCTGCCAAAGGAATTATATCATCAGAACAGTTTCTTTACAATCTGTACTTTATTGAATTTTTGTAAATATACGATTTCCGCATCCTCCTTAGAGCGTTTTTTCACCATCCCATCCGCAGCATTTCACATGCACTACAAAAGCATCAAAACTGTCGATGTGCCGGCAGTTTTGATGCTTTCAACTATTTATCAATATATTACTTACCAGTGGTTATATCCCCCTTCGTCGAACGCACGCGAAAACGGCTCTTAAACGCATCCGCCTTCGATGTTGCATACTGGATGATCTGCCCCTCTTGATCCGTCGTCAAAATGCGCGTTACAAAGATCGGCGCGCCCTCTGCCACCTCGAGATAGAGCGCGGTCTCCGGACTTGCAGGAATAACCTCGATGGTCTTATCCTCTGCATAGGGGTGCACATCATGTGCTGCAAGCGTACGCAAAAGCCCATCTTTCGTAAAGTCCGTATGCACGAGCGCCGGGCACAGTGCAAGCGGAACATAGTCATCCGTAACGGCATAGATCCGCTCATCAACATAACGTAAACGCTTCAAATGAAAGACGAGCGTCCCGCTCTCAATGCAGAGCATCGCAGCGAGATTGCCGCGGGCGGGTTCCACCAGCTGCTGAAGCACCATGCTGCGCGTGACGCGCCCCTCAGCAGAAAACATCTGTGCAAGCCCAAATCCACGCTGGGCGGCCTCAGCGTAATCGACGGGAATCTTCTCCCCTGTATAGAACGAACCACGTCCCTGTATGCGGACAATTTTATTCTCTGCTTCTAGGAGTTCGAGCGCCTTGCGCACCGTAGGGCGACTCACGCCAAACGCAACACTCAGCTCGCGTTCTCCGGGAATCGGAGAAAAATATGCAAGGTCAGCGAATTTCCGCTCCATTGCCTCGCGGATCTTTTCATGAAGCCGCCGCAGTTTTCGGACAGACAAATGTGTCCCCTCCCTTTGCTGCTCATATTTTTGTGTCAATAGTATGTGCCCGGAGGCGCCCTTTTGTCAATAACATCTCTTGCAAAACATATTTACCTGTGGTAATATATCATTATCCAGTGGTAAGTTTTAACAAAAAAGGAGGCACTCTTTTATGCGCAGCACAGTACCATTTCTCGTCGTCAACCCCAAATCCTACCTCTATGGAGAAGCTGCGCTTGCACTTGCACGGGCAGCTGACGCCGCAGCGAAAAAGACCGGGCTTAGGATTTACTTTACCTGTCCCTTTTCTGATATTCGCTACATCCATGCGCACACAGATGCCATCATTCTCACAGCACAGGCGATGGAGAGCCTAAGACCGGGGCGCGGCATGGGACACCTCCTTCCAGAGGCGCTGCATGAGGCAGGTGCACGTGCAACCTTCCTCAACCATGCCGAGCACCCAATGACGCTTGCAGAACTGGCCAAAACCATCCCGCGTGCACGCGAGGTCGGTATGGAAACGATTGTCTGCGCAGATTCTCTCGCCGAAGGCATCGCTGTCGCAGCGCTCCATCCCGACATTCTCCTATGCGAGCCGACCGACCTCATTGGAACGGGAAAAACAGCAGATGATAACTATACGACTTCGATTGTTGCGAAAATTCGCAGCATCGATCCATCCATTGGCATCATGATCGCATCAGGCATCACAACAGCAGACGATGTCTATCGTGTTGTGCAGCTCGGTGCAGACGGCAGCGGCGCCACGAGCGGCATCCTAAACGCCCCCGATCCCGGAAAACGCATCATGGAGATGGCTGAGGCCATTATCCGCGCCGCATCTAAACGCAATCCAACGGATAACGCCGCTTGATTTCCTCTTTGGGATAAAGAAGCATCACCAAGGAGGAATCTTGAATGAGCGTTTTTAAAAAACACCTTACCCTCACGTCCCATGGCAAAACACCAACCTTTATCAATATTACACCAGAACTGCGTGCTGCCATCACAGAGAGCGGTATCCAAGAAGGTATCGCAGCCGTTATTTCCCCGCATACAACCTGCGCCGTGTTCTTCGAGGAATTCGTACACGATGTGGACGAACATGGCACAGAGTTTTTACAGAACGATCTGAACGCTGCCCTTGAAAAAATCATCCCGAATCAAACTGGGTGGGGCCAGTACCAGTACCCGGGAGAAGAACATTACAGAGCAGTGGAGCGTTGGCCCGATGCCGAACGCTATCTGCCAGGCGGTGACCGCACCGCGCTCTGGAACTGTGACGCACATCTTAAAGCGACCCTCATCGGTTCCTCAGAAACCTTTGAAGTCACAGACGGAAAACTCGGTGTTGGCACGACGGGTTACTGTTACTTTGTTGACTTCGACCGCACACGCGCACGAACGCGAACATGTATGATTGTCGTAATGGGTGAATAAGAAAACATGCATAAATCCCTCACAGCCATTTTGGAAAATCCAAAGGCTGTGAGGGATTTATCACTTTTTGTCATCCACCCGCATAGCGGGTGGATTATTATTTCGTTCGCTGCGCTCTCTCAACTGGGTCACGACCCATATTTATTCGTCGGGGTACATCCCCCGCCGAATTGCACGAATGCCATCGAGGGTCTTAAAGGCAGGCGTATAGACATACTCCACAGGAATAAAGTGGACGCGCCCATTTTGAACCGCACGCATCGAGTTAAAGCGCACTCCCTCAAAAAAATGCTCGGAAAAATGTTTCCCATATTCATCATTGTATGCAGCGAAAATCACATCCGGGTCGCAGGAGACCAGTTCCTCCTCACCAATATATTTTCCTGTCAGTGGAATATGTCCACCGAGACGGCGCACCATATCCCCAACCACCCAGCCCTCGTCATAGTTTAGTATATCGCCCCCATCTACCTCAACGACAAGCACCGACTGTGACGCTCTGCCCCCCACTGCCTCCTCATCCATTCGCAGCGATGCACGTATATCATCCAGCAGCGCATCTGTCTGCTCCTGCCGATCGAAGATACGCCCCATGTCATCGATAAATTTACATTCATCCTCAACCGTTGCACGCTGCAAAACATGATTCGCTGTTGCAATCACATAGGTGTTAACCCCGCGCTCCTGCCACCATGAGGTACTGCCATACCAACGGGGCGCGAAGGATGCCTTCCATGCAAGTATAAAATCCGGCTGCAAGGCGACCGCCTGCTCGCGTCCAATCGTATTTTGAATCACAGGTTCTACTTTGGCAAACTCCTGTGGATATGTCTGTTTGAGGCGTGCATAGGAAACGCCTGACGTGTTCAATGCCGCCCCGACGATCTTATCTCCCTGACCGAGGATCAGCAACGTCTCCAGCGCATTCACCTCATCCACAACAATGCGCATGGGTGCATGGGCAAACGTGATATGCATCGGTGCCCCGCTCGAATCATAGGTATCAATCTCTACGGGATAATGTGAGGACGCCCCTGCGGTATGCTTCTCCGCGCACTCATATATCTTCTCCTCACTGCTCGGGGATAAAAACAGCGCCAATATCGCGGCCATCAGTAAAAAGAACAGCGCCTTCTTCATATTCTTCATAGAATCACCGCCTCAAAAAGAATAGCAGGCAGCCAAGGCAGCTGACCCGTCATTCCAGTAAGAGGCATCAGAATTTATACTTTACACCAAACATGAATGCGCGTCCGAGTTCCGGATAGGCAGCACGCCCATAGTACTCAGAATATACAGTCTCATATGCCGTATTTGTCAGGTTCTCAACCGATGTGTATACTGTCATATCTTCACGCAGTTTATAATTGATATTAAAGTCTAGGATCAGTTTGCGAGAATCTGTAAACGCCATTGTATTCATTCCTGTATACCATGTTCCCATCATGGACATGTTCAAACGCCTATTATCATAGGCAAGATCAACCTTATATACATTTGTGGGACGCATCTCATTGATAATCGAGTTGATATTTCCGTCCGCCCAGCTCAAATCCGGATCAAAGATTATCCCGTCCTTTGCCGAATAACGGTCATATGCATGAAAGTAATCCGCACTCAGCATTAAATGTTTGTTGAACCGATGCTGCAATGTAATATTAAAGGATTTCTTCACTTCTCTCGCATTGACCGCACGATAAAAGGAACGATTTGGATAATTAGGGTCAAGAACATTATAACCGACAACAGCGTTGCTCATCCATGTATAGTCATAGTGTATGGCTGCAGAGGTCTTTCGGGAAAACGAGTGACGCACCCCCATGGTCCACACATCACCACGTTCATCTTTTAATTTGGCAAGCATAGATCTCCCGGTTGGATCTTCATAGCTTGATGTATAATCCTTGGGGCGCAAGGGGCGATGGACACGGGTATAACCGAAATAGGCACTTGTTCCCTGCCCAAACGCATATTGCATGTTGATCGATGGGGTGAATGCGCCGCGCGTCCGCCCGTTCGATGTGCGTTCCCCATCCCCATCCACCTCGCTCGCCTCTGTATAACGGGCATAGCGGAGCGACGGCGTGATCTCAAATTTATCCGAGACAAAAATCTTATCCTGCAAATAGCCAATGATGGACGAGCGTTCCATCGATGACGTCTTTCCCTCATCAAGATCATAGTTATCAAACTTTGAACGGTCATATGTCCATGTGGATAATACATTATGCTTCCCATATGCCTTGCCAAGCTGAAGCTGGATGCCGTAGTTCTCCATACGGTAGAACCAGCCTTTATAAGAGCGCCCCACATAGTGATTATTTACCCACTCATTCCATGCAGGTGTATCCGGCACGAGATTGGGATCACGCGGGTCGCCCATACCAAACGATCCCCAATATCGTTCATGCTGATTATAGATACGAATAAAGCTCTCCATTCCATTGTCACGATGGAATGTATATGTTAGATCATTGTTATTTTTGTTATAGGCATTATATGCCCCTGTCGCCGCCCACAAATAACGCAGATTCCGAAATCCAGGGTTGTCCGCCTCTCCTCTTTTCCGATGAACACGCCAATCTGTGATAATTCGGTGCCAGTCCGTTGGATTAAAATATCTGCGCTCCGGTGCTGTTAATGGATAGTCGTCATCTCCCTGCATATGATTGTGTGCAAAATGAAGGGCATGCGTTTTATCAAAATCATAGTCAATGCGAATATTCGCCGCGTCATCCTGATAGCCTGTATTGAGCCAACGATATGTATTCCCACTGAGCCCATCCTTATATTTTCCGTCACCACTCATTTCACGGCTGAGTGAAATAAAATATTTTAGCCGCTCATGGTCAAGATTTCCAGCATAACTTAATTTATAATTATGCCGTTTCCATACCCCCGTAGAAATATCAAGTGTTCCCTCTGGTTTCTTTCCGCCCTTGCGCGTAATGATATTGATGACGCCGCCCGTCGCATCCGAACCATAAATAGATGCACCAGGTCCTTTGATGACCTCAATCTTCTCGATCCCATTTACATTGATGATCTGGTTGATATCGACCATTGCCTTCGTTCCGTCCTCTGACCAACCATTGAGTACATTACTCGCTGAATTGTCCACACGACGACCATCTACAAGTACAATGACACGATCATCACCATTGATGCTCAAAATGCTATGCGTATTCTCCATCCCCATCTCGCCGCCACGGTACCCAGGCTTACGTACAAGTACGCCCGGCACCGTTTTCAATGCGTCGCTGAGTTGGTTGAAGTGACGTTTTTCAAGGGTATCTCGGTCGATGATGTTCACATCGCCGCCCATACGATAATACGATTGCTCTGTCACCGCATTGCCGAATGGATCTTTGAACGCCTCTGCGACATCGACATCCTTCGTTTTATAGGACACTTCTACATGTTCTTCAGCTGTGTCGGTAAGATCCTTAGCATATGCGGCATTTGTAAGCGCCAGCAACACGGAAAGTGTCAATGCTGTCTTTTTCTTCATCATCACGATATCCCTTCAATTATCATCAGAACTTATACTTTGCACCGATCATAACATGACGCCCAGGTTCCGGCCACGCACCCTTTCCATGGTACTCAGATACAATCGTTTCATATGATGCATTTGTGAGATTCGATACAGACGCATAGATCATCATGTCCTCACGCAGCTTATAGTTGACATTAAAATCGAGCAGCAGTGCACGCGCCCTTGTGAAGGCATTCAGATTGCAGCCTGTATACCATGTTCCCGTCAGAGATGTATTGAGCTTGCCATTCTCATAAACAAGATCTGCCGTATAGACATTCGATGGTCTCATATCGTTGATGGCAGAATTTACATTGCCATCTGCCCACTTCAGCGCCGGATCAAATACGAGACCATCCTTCGCCGAGAACTTATCAAATGCATGGGAGTAGTTTGCTGTCAAAGACCAATGAGGGTCAAATGTATGTGCAAGAGAAATATTGAATGCCTTTTTCACCTCTTTCGCATTGATTGATTTCATTTCAAAATCATTATTCGCCTCATCCCAAACGCTGTACTCCGTAATCGCATTTGACATATGTGTGTAGCTATAGTGCACTGCAAGGGATGTCGCCCTGCCAAATCGATGGCGCCCCCCCATTGTCCATACATCCCCTTTTTCATCCTCAAGCGGCCGGGGCCCATAATCATTTGTATAGTCGTCAAACTTGAGCGGGCGGTGTACACGACTGTACCCAAAGTAGGCACTCGTCGCCTTATCAAAGGCATACTGCGTGTTCAAAGAAGGTGTGAATACCGCACCTCCTGATGTACGAACACCGGATTCTTTGCCGTCTTTCGTCCGCTCTCCAATATCATTGTAGCGCGCATAACGGATAGAGGGGGTCAGTTCCCACCTGTCCGACAGGAAGATCTTATCCTGGAGATATCCGATCAGCGTATTGCGTTCCAGATGATATTTCTTGCCACTGGTGAGATATGTATGGTCAAACTCTGAACGGTCAAATGTCCATGTCGTTAATACATTGTGTTTCCCATACGCCTTTCCTAGCTGCAGCTGTATTCCCTCGTTGCCGAGCCTATCATACCATTTTCGATAATTGCGTCCCTTATGATGCGCCCTTGCCCACACATACCACTCAGGAGTCTCTGGCACCGGTGTATCTGGCAGCATATTCTCCTCACCATTGGATCCCCAATAATGCTCATTCTGCTGGTAAATACGAATAAAACTCTCCATTCCATTGTCGCGATGGAAGATATATGTCAAATCATGGTTGTTCTTATTATAGGCACTATATGCTCCCGTTGCAGCCCAGATTGCCCACTTCGTTCGAAATCCTGGAAAGACAGACTCCCCCTTGGGACTGCCCGGCGTCAGCCAATGCTTCTTAATGCGGTTCCAGTCCGTCTGATTGAAGTATTTATGATCAGGCGCTGCCATCGGATAATCGGCATCGCTCTGCATATGATTATGCGCAAAGCGAAGTGTATGATTTCTGTCAAAATCGTAGTCAATACGGATATTCGCTGCATCATCCTTGTACCCCGTATTGACATAGGTATAAGTATGTCCGCTCAGTCCATCTTTGTACTTGGAGTCACTACTCATCTCGCGGCTGAGTGAAATAAAATACCTCAGGTGGTTCTGGTCGAGACTGCCAGCGTAACTAAATTTATAATTGTGACGCTTCCATGAACCCGTAGATATATCAAGCGTTCCTTCAGGCTGTTTTCCCCCTTTGCGCGTAATGATATTGATGACACCACCGGTTGCATCCGAACCATAAATAGAGGCTCCTGGTCCTTTGATAACCTCGATTTTCTCTACGCTGTTCATATTGATGACTTGGTTGATGTCAACGGTCGCCTTAGTCTCTATATCCGAATAGTTGCCAAAGATATTGCTTACAGAGTTATCTACACGCCGCCCATCCACAAGGACAACAATGCGGTCGTCACCATTGATGCTCACAACGCTGTGGTTATTAGAAATCTGAAACTCACCGCCACGATAGCCCGGTGTGCGAACCAAAACCCCCGGCACATGGCGAAGGGCATCCGTTAATTGCTCATAATGACGATTTTCAATCATATTACGGTCGATAATATTCACATCTCCACCCGTGCGATAGTAAGACTGCTCCGTCACAATATTACCAAACGGATCTTTTAGTTCTTCCGTGACATCAATATCTTGGGTTTCATAAGATTGGGTTAGATCACTCTTGTTGACAGCCTCGATACCCTCTGCGGACTGGGAATGAACGGTATTTCCTCCCACGACGAGTACCGCTGACATAAGTGCTCCCAGCACTGTACTCTTTTGTATCTTTTGTATCTTTTGTCTCATTAAAATCTTCTCCTTACACAGAATCTTCCAAAACCTACACCAGAATACGAAGCAATCAAATAGCCTTTTTGCTCTCTTGCAAAAAGGCGCACAAAACACACAAATAAACCACGCCTCCCTGTCTCTCGCAGGAACAATCATAGCAGTCTCATCAGGCAGTTCTTCTGGCTCTGCATCATCGTCTCCCTCGCCTTCCCAGTTTCCCGGTGACATCATGAGGTCAACTCTGCATTACAGCTGCGGGACAGCGCAGGTCTTTCACCTGCTTCTCTATTGAGCGCAACGCGCACCTGATCAGTAAAATTCTTTAATTTTTATTTAATCTCAAGATACTGTGTGGCATGCTACCATATCATCAATGATCTGTCAAGCCGACTTTTACTCAAATTTATCGTATTTTTTATATATTCACAGACAATAATCATATTTCTGACACTATAGTCCAAATTCATATCTCGTCTTGCTCGATTGAGCGAATTGCCACACTAACATTCTTTAAGCGCGTTCATATCCTGCTGAAACCTATACGATTTGATGAAAGGGGCGTCATTTTCCTAAATTCTTACTGTAAAATCTCCAAAAATAGTGTAATATATCTATACAAACACACAATATTCAATAAAGAGGAGTATCACAATGCCACAAAAGACCATTGATACAACCGAGCGCCCCCCCATACTCAAAACAATTCCACTGTCCTTGCAGCATCTCTTTGCAATGTTTGGCTCAACAGTGCTTGTGCCGATTCTATTTCATGTCAACCCGGCGACAGTCCTGCTCTTTAACGGCATAGGAACATTGTTCTATCTCATTCTCTGTCAGGGAAAGATTCCTGCCTACCTAGGCTCTAGCTTCGCGTTTCTCTCTCCGGTATTTCTTGTACTCTCATCTTATAGTTATGAGGCGGCTCTTGGTGGATTCATCATCGTCGGCATTGTATTCTGCATCGTCAGCCTCATCGTACACACAATCGGAACGAGTTGGATCGATGTGATCTTCCCGCCTGCATCCATGGGAGCGATCGTTGCAGTCATTGGTCTTGAGCTCATGCCAACAGCAGCGGGCATGGCAGGACTTACGGGCGAAAATACGGACACAACAGTCATCTTTGTCTCCATCGTCACGTTAGCCATCACCGTTTTTGCCTCAATGGCATTCCGCGGCTTCCTTTCCATCATCCCTATTCTCATTGGTGTAACAGCAGGATATGCACTCGCATGTGCGGTTGGTATTGTCGATTTCTCACAGGTAGAGCGCGCCCCATGGTTTGCCATTCCGACAATCTATACACCGGAGTTTGATCTGCGTGCCATCCTCATTATCCTGCCTGCTTCCATCGTCGTCATTGTCGAACATATCGGTCACCTCATCGTGACTGGCAATATCGTGGGCCGCAACCTCGCCAAAGATCCAGGCCTTGACCGCTCTCTGCTCGGCAACGGCATTTCTACCATCTTCTCCGGCTGTTTTGGCTCAACGCCAAACACGACCTACGGCGAAAATATCGGTGTGCTTGCCATCACGAAGGTATATTCAACATGGGTCATCGGCGGCGCAGCCATCTTTGCCATCATACTCTCGTGCCTTGGCAAGCTCGCAGCACTGATTCAAAGCATCCCAACACCTGTCATGGGCGGGGTTTCTATGCTCCTCTTTGGCGTCATCGCTGCATCGGGCATTCGCATTCTAGTCGAAGCAAAGGTGGACTACAACAACCCAATGAATCTCCTGCTGACCTCTATCGTCATGGGTGTCGGTGTCTCCACGGCGAGTCTGACAGTGGGAACGGTGACACTGCGCGGCATGTCCCTTGCAACAGTGATTGCCATCATCCTTTCCATCTCTTTCCGCCTCATCCTCGCCCTGCGCCGTCAAAAATAGGCGCACGACAAATGACCAGGTTCTATGTTGCCCTGCCAGAGGGCGGCGAAGTCCCCGTAAAAGCCTATCTCATGCGTGTATGCGGCATTTCATCAGGTCTATGGAAACGTATCAAACACAGCGGGACCTTCGCCGTGAACGGTATCCCCGCCATCGCCGCATACACTGCCGTCCGCACGGGGGATGTAATCTCCTACGAGCTGCCAATCCATTCTTCCGTTGTTCCAGAACATCATCCGCTCTCGATTATCTATGAGGATGATGATCTTCTCATCATTGATAAACCCGCAGGTCAGCTCGTCCATCCAACGACAAAGGAATCTTCTGGTACAGTGGCAAACGCTGTACTCGGCCTCTATCAATCACGCAGCAAAAGGATCGACTTTCATCCATGCCACCGACTTGACCGCAATACGACAGGGCTGCTCCTCATTGCAAAACGCCCCGAGATACAGTATCAAATCGCAAAGCAAAACACATTGATACGCACGTATATCGCTCTCATCGAAGGGGGGCTATCCCCCGCTGAGGGCGTAATTCAGGCCCCAATCGCACGTGCCCTGCCAAGCATCATCCTCCGCCATGTTGCTCCAGATGGAAAGCCTGCCCGCACACATTACCATACGGAACTGTCAAATGACAAATATTCCCTCCTGCAGCTCTGGCTTGAGACAGGGCGTACACATCAGATACGTGTCCACCTTGCACATCTGGGACACCCGCTGCTTGGTGATGATCTCTACGGCGGAAGCATGTCAGAGATCCAACGACAAGCGCTCCATGCGGCACGTCTTACATTCTCTCATCCATGTACGAGGAAAACATACTCCTTTGAGGCGCCGCTTCCGACAGATATGGCATACATTGTGCAGAAAATCGCGGCTCAATGAAAAATACCGCAGATGGAACATCACCCATCTGCGGTATTTCTATATGCTCTTATCTACAGTTCAGCAGATTATTTTCCGGTGCCAAACCATTTCTGATAGATCTTATCGTATTCTCCATTATCATGAAGTTTTTTAATCGCTGCGTCGATTTCCTTTTGAAGATCTGTATTGTCCTTTGCCATGGCGATTCCATAATCCTCAGCAGAGAGCACATCATCTAGTGTCTTAACACCGACGGCTGCATTCTGATGAATATAGTAGTCATTGACAGGGCGATCATTGACGACGGCATCCACACCGCGCGCCTTAAGCTCCATAAAGCAGTCCGCCGGTGTATTAAGCTCAGTCACCGTGACGCCTTCCATTTCCTTTACCATGTTTGCGCTCGTTGTCCCAATCTGGACAGCAACCTTGTGCCCCTTGAGATCATTGAATGACTTAATGGCTTCCTCGTCACTGCGCACCACCATTGTCAGACCTGATTTATAGTATGGCGCAGAAAAGTTTACCTTTTGCTTACGCTCATCATTAATCGTCATACCACTGATAATGACATCGATATTCTTTGCTTGAAGCGCAGGGATAAGTCCATCAAACCCAATGTTCTGGATGTCTGTCTCTCGCCCCATCTCCTTGGCCACAGCACGAATGAGATCCATATCAAACCCCTGGTACTCCTTCTGCCCTTCGTCTTGGAATTCAAATGGAGCAAAATCAATGGCAGAACCAACACGAAGTACCTTGCTCACCTGTTTTGTCTGTTCACCAGAGCCGTTGCAGCCGACAAGTGCAAGACTAATGAGTGCACTCATCAGAACGAGTGCCAATTTCTTCAGTTTCATCAGGAAACCTCCTCATGTACCGTGAAAATGAAAAAGGGACGCTGCAAAATCTCTGCAGCAATCCCTCTGCCTCAGAACCTCTCAGAAATGTACTGCACGCTTTGAGCTAAAGCAATCACGGCAGTAAACCGGACGGTCTGTCTTGGGCTCGAACGGGACCTCAGTCTCCTTGCCGCACTCAGCACAAACGACCTGGAACATCTGACGCTCGCCCCCATCATCCCTGCTGCGGCGACGCTTGTCACGGCAGTCGCGGCAACGTGCAGGCTCGTTCTCGAACCCCTTCTCTGCATAGAACTCCTGCTCTCCGGCAGTGAACACGAAGTTATTTCCGCATTCCTTACATACGAGGGTTTTGTCTTCAAAAGCCATTCTTCCACAATCTCCCTTAAAAAAAATTTAACTTTCCATCCGCCGAACTGAGGAAGCGTTCATTGAGATCATGGCGCAAGGAAACACTGAACAAATAAACAGTGCTTCACTTGTTCACTGAACGACTAGCAGGTCAAGAGGATTTCAACGGATTTTATTATACAGATTCTTTCTGCGTTATGCAAGTGTTTTTATTGCAAAACGAATCAGCTCTCATTATCAGTACTGTTTAGTGCCAACGGCACAGCTTCCGCTCCAGTCCATCAAACACCGCAAAGAGCAGAAGTCCTATCGCGCTCAGCACGACAATCCCCGCATACATATCGAGATAGTTCACGCGAAGCCATGCATCCATGATGAAATAGCCGATTCCATACCGTGTTCCAAAAGTCTCTGTAAAGAAGAGGACAGAGATCGCTGTCGCCATAGCAACGCGAATGGCAGTGATAAACTTTGGCAGGGATGCCGGGAGGATGATATGGTGCATCATCTGTCCAAAAGATGCACCAAGCACGCGCAGTGGAACATAAGTCTCAGGCGGTATGCCCGCGACGGCATCGCGCACGGTAACAATGATTTGAAATACAAGAATGAAAAAGACCAGCAGAAGTTTTGACAGTTCTCCCACGCCAAAGAGCAGCATGACCACCGGCAAAAGCGCAATCTTTGGAATCGGATAGGTAAGATAAATGATAGGGGAAAGCACACGATTGATGCGGCCAAAATACCCCATCACAACACCCACAGGATAGCCGATGAGAACAGCCGTAAGAAGGCCTATGCTAAGACGCATAAAACTATATGCACTGTGAACGGCAATCGTATCTAAAAATATCTGTGAGAGTCTCACCATAACCTGCTCGGGCGGCGGGATGACGGGCATCTTGAGGAGATGGGCTGCGGCAGTCCAGAACACAAAGCAGATGCCGCCCCCAAGTATAAAGTGCAGTACGTTTTTCTGCATCATGTACCTTCTTCTGTAATCTTTCTGCGCAGCATCTGCCCCATTGCAAAGAATGCAGGTGCGGTTCGCTGTGTAAGATCACCCGCAAGAGGATTATCATACATCTGGACGATACGCCCAGGTGTTCCCGCCATAACTGCAATACGCCCCGCAAGAAAGAGCGCCTCTTCCACATAATGCGTAACCATGAGCGTTGTCACAGCATACTTTTTCCACAGGGAAAGAAAGATCGCCTGCATGGATTCCCGCGTAATTGCATCCAGTGCAGAAAAAGGCTCATCCATCAATAGTAAATCCGGTGTCAGCAAAAATACGCGTGCCAATCCAACGCGCTGCTGCTGTCCGCCGGAAAGCTCATGCGGGTACCGCTCAAGCAGTCCTAAGAGTCCAAGATCTGAAACCAGTTCTTCAAATCGTCCTGCAAGCTCTTTCCCCCATAATCCTTTTATCCTAACTCCGAGCAAAATATTTTCACGCACCGTTTTCCATGCGAGCAGCCCGTAATTTTGTGGCAATAAGCCAATGCGCATCTGTGTCGGCGCAATAGAAAGCCCCTCTGCTAAAACATCTCCCGCTGTCGGCTGCAAAAGTCCCGCAGCCAATAGGAGCAGCGTTGATTTACCGCAGCCCGACGGCCCAATCAGTGCAAGTACCGTACCGCGCTGCACCTCAAAGGACACATCCTCCAATACGTGTACTGACTGCACGCCCTTCTCATAAGAAAAGGATACGTCTGCAAACGTCAGCAATCAATCCCGCCTCCCTTTACTGTGTCATATATTTGCTTTTGGCACAAGAATAAAAGCCCACCTTTCCCATGTAAGATGAGCTTTTTCTATGTCTATGCATCCAGTGCTGTGCGCATATCAGCAATGAGTTGAATTCCTCCGTCAATGTCTCCGTCGATGATACGCTTGACGACAGCGCTGCCGACGATGACGCCATCCGCCTGCTTTCCCGCGCGCGCGGCTGCCTCAGGCGTACCGATGCCGAAACCGATGGCGAGCGGTACATCGGTATAGCGCCGTGCTGCCTTGCATACGCTCCCGATAATGCTGTAATCGATCTCCTTGACACCTGTGACCCCGTAATTCGAGATACAGTAGATGAACCCCGATGCTTCTTTACAGGTCTCTGCCATACGTTCTTCAGTCGTGCCGGGCGTGATGAACTCGGTGAGTGTGAAGTCGTGTGCTGCACAGATGCGGCGCATATCCGCAGACTCTTCATGCGGCACGTCGGGGAAAATCACGCCATCCATACCAGCGGCCTTGAAATCCTGCACAAATTTTTCAAAGCCATAGTGCTGTACCATATTGATATAACCCATACCAATGAGCGGAATTTCCGAGTATTTCCGGATCTCCTTGACGACTTCAAGCGCCTTTTTCATCGTCATGCCCTTTTTCAGAGCGATAACGCTCGCCTCCTGTATGACGGGGCCGTCTGCCATCGGGTCGGAGAAGGGCAATCCGAGTTCAATCACATCCGCACCTGCCGCCTCGGCACGGCGCACGATCTCCACAGTCGCCTCCGCACTCGGGCAGCCCGCCGTGACATAGATATAGAGCCCTGTACGTCCATCGGAGCGCAACCCTCTGAGTTTTTCATTTAGACGCTTGCTCATGCAATCTCCTCCCCCAGCTCCTTTGCGACCATCTGCACATCCTTGTCACCGCGTCCCGACAGACATACGACAACGTTCTCGCCCACCCGCGTCTTAGGCATGAGTGTTTCGAGATAGGCAAGGGCGTGCGAGCTCTCAAGTGCAGGAATGATGCCCTCGATGCGTGAGAGACGCTGAAACGCTGCAAGCGCCTCTTTATCCGTCACGGAAACATAGGTGACGATGCCCTCGTCTTTAAAAAAGGAGTGCTCTGGACCAACCCCAGGATAGTCAAGACCCGCAGAGATACTGTATGCCTCAATGACCTGCCCATCCTCGTTCTGAAGGAGGTAGCTGTAAGCACCATGGAGAATGCCGGGTGTCCCCGCGCCGCTGAGCGTCTTGGCGTTATCGCCGTCCGCATCGCCGCGTCCGCCACCCTCGACACAGAACTTCTTCACATCCGCATCATTTTTGAAATCGTAGAACGTCCCCATGGCATTACTGCCACCGCCGATGCACGCCACAAGATAGTCGGGCTTGCTGTCAAAAGCCGCTGCCGACTGCATACGAATCTCCTCGCCAATAACCTTTTGAAAATCACGTACCATCTCCGGATAGGGATGCGGCCCGACCACAGAACCAATCACATAGTAGGTATCTGTGATGTTCGTCGCCCAGTAGCGAATTGCCTCACTCGTCGCATCCTTGAGCGTGCCTGTCCCGCTCGATACGGGAATGACTGTCGCCCCGAGCAGACGCATCCGGAACACGTTGAGCTGCTGACGCAGGGCATCGACCGCTCCCATAAATATGTGACACTCCATACCAAAGAGCGCGGCAACCGTTGCCGTTGCAACACCGTGCTGCCCTGCTCCCGTCTCCGCGACAATGCGCTTCTTTCCCATGCGCCGTGCCAGCAGTGCCTGCCCAAGTGCATTGTTGATTTTATGGGCACCCGTATGCAGGAGATCTTCACGTTTGAGATAGATATTTGCCTTGCCGTAGTGTTTCGTCAACCGCTCGGCAAAGTAGAGATTCGTAGGACGCCCGGCATAGTCCCTCAGATAGCCGCGAAATTCTGCAAGGAACTCCTCATCCGTGCGGTACTTTAAATATGCTGCCTCAAGTTCATTCAGCGCGGGCATGGCAATCTCCGGCACATACTGCCCGCCATAGTCACCGAATCTTCCCTTCTTGCTCATATATCATTGCTCCTTTATTCCAACCAGTTCCCTTGCAAACGCATCCACGTCTGCTGCACGCACAAGCCCCTCACCGACGAGCACCCCCTTGCAGCCTGCCTCATAGACGCATACGGCATCCGCACGCATAAAGATGCCGCTCTCGCTGATGATAGTGCGGTTTTTATCCGCATAGGGCAGGAGATCAAGTGTTGTCTCAACGCTTGTCTTAAACGTCACAAGGTTGCGATTGTTGATGCCGATGAACTCTGCCGGTGTCTCCTGTGCGATCTCGAGATCCTTGCGGTCATGCACCTCCACGAGTGCGTCCATGCCGAGGCTCCATGTGAGATAGAGCAGCTGCCGCAGCTCCTCTGGTGTCAAAATACGCACGATGAGCAGTACGGCATCCGCACCGAGGGCGCGTGCCTCATAGACCTGATACGGGTCGATGATGAAATCCTTGCGCAGAAGCGGTGTATCGACACGTGCACGTACCGCCGCAAAATCCTCGTTGCTTCCAAGAAAATGTGGGTCTGTGTGCACAGAGAGCACTGCCGCCCCTGCTGTCGCATAGATGTCTGCAAGCTCTATGACGCTGTGTGATGTCGTCAGCCGTCCCTTCGCGGGCGACTGTAATTTGCACTCAGCAATGAGCCCCCAGCCACGCCATCGGAAGTGCTCCGCCATGCGGAATGTACCACATTGGAGATTTGCTTTCAGTTCATCGAGCGGCACGGACTTCTTTGCCGCTGCCACGATGGTGCGCTTTTCTTTCACAATTTCTGCCAATATATCGCGCACTGCCGCACCTCCTTTGGACTTCTATACTTTACTTTCTTTGCCTTCTGGCGTATTCTCCCATTCTAGTGGAGGAGAAAGCGTTTGTCAATCATACGCTTCGAGACATAACGCCGACTGCTCAGACAGATGCTTTTATGCGCCAAATTGTTATATTCTTTGCACAGTTTCCATAAAGGCCCGGATTTTCACCGCCGATTTCTCACCATCCTCCTCAATCCCACCCGATACATCAACACCAAAGGGATGAAAAATCTCCACCGCCTTCCCCACATTCTCCGCTGTCATACCGCCCGCAATCAACACAGGTTTCCTCACGCGCACAATCTCCTGTGCCGCCTCCTGCCAGTGGAATCGTGTCCCTGTACCGCCTGCCGTCCCCTGCACGAAACTGTCGACAAGGATCATCTCGGCAGGATAGGCATTGGCCTCATCTGCATCGAAGTCGTCACCATAGCGATATGCCTTGATGACGGGGCGCTCTGCCATCCGCGCCATCTCTGACGTCTCATGCCCGTGCAGCTGCACATAATCCAGCCCCACGTGCGCGGCAATCTCATTCACCTCATCCATTGGCATATCCACAAAGACGCCAACCTTTTTCACGCAGCCAAGCGTGCGCACAATCTCCCGCGCCGCCTCGGGCGCAATATACCGTCTGCTCTCCTTTGCAAAGATAAAACCGATATAGTCCGCACCCGCGAGCTCTGCCGCATGTGCCGCCGCAAACGACCTCATCCCGCACATCTTTACCCGCAAGAAATCTACCTCCCATCACCCTGCCCTATCTTAAAAGAACAGCATGATATTTGTCAAATAAAAAGGCCCCGCATCCCATGGACTAGATGCAGAACCTGAATGAAAACGCTATATTTGACCACGAGGACTTAATTTTCCTCTGTCTGGCTGCGCATTGGGCGGATACTCTGGTGCTGAGGCTTTAGCAAACTACGATCAACCCCGAATACATCAGCAACATCCTCCCAGCGATTATTGATTTGCTTGCGGTCAAGCACGGACTGAATATCCTTTCCCGACGCCTTGGCAATGATGCCTGCCATATTTATATCATGCATCTCATACCCATTTTGAATGAGTCTACGTGCTGTATCTGCATCCACATTTCCCTGCATCGTAATATGCATGATCTCCATCTCATCGAGCTCTTTTTGAATCGCCTCTTCTGTCACACCAAGAGACTGGGCAATCTCCGGCCAGTCCATCGTCTTTGTCTTCATCGCCATTACATCACGAAAGGACTTTCCAGAAATCTTTGCAAGCATTGCCGCTTGTCCAATATCAAAAAAATCTGCCCGCCCCTTCATGGCCTCCTGAACCTCTGCCTTGCTCACACCAAAGGTCTCAGATACATGTCCGGCCAACTCATCCGGACTCATCTGAATATTTTGATGCGCCATATCCTTACCATGCCCGCCCATGTGGGGCAGACCCCCATCATGCCTGCCATGATCATAATGCTGTGCATGGACGAGTGAGCCTAAACTTCCACCAACAAAAACGATGCCCAGAGCAACGCCAACAATTGTCTTTCTCGTAGATTTCTTCATGACAAAACAACACCTTTCCATACCGCTCTTATGATGATGTCAGTATAGAAAGGCGTTGTTAAGTTCATTTTAAGTATATATTAGAATTTGATGCAAAACCGCTCTGCGCATCATCCATGTGCGCCTCCATCCAATCGTCCCTCGCCTTATTTTAGGCACACATCAATTCCTTAGGTAAACGAGAACGACCGATGAACGCGGCATGCGACTGGCTCATCATAGATATTGCGCGCCGGCTCAAAACGATAGGTATATGCTGCTGTGATTGCTGCCTGATCTAGTTCTGCATGCCCTGAGGAACTGGAAATATCAGCGCTCTGTACACTGCCGTCCGCACCAACGATAAGCGCCACCCCCGTTGTTCCCGTGATGCCCCTGCGCTCAAGCTCCTTCGGGTAAACAGGCGCCGCACCAGAGAGGAGTTTTGGCGGAACACTCGGCCGCTGTGCTGCTGCCGCGTCACGCCCCGTTCCCTCTCCAGTCCCTGTGCCGCTGCCTGTGGTCGGTTCTGTGCCGGCCTGCTCACTCGCTCCCTGCTCTGTGCCAGCCTTCTCACTTGTCCCCTGCGCTGTCGTCGACGCAGAACTCGTATGCACTGTGACAGGCTTTGGGGTATCCTTTGGCTGCTCCTGCGGCTGCTGCGCTTGCTCTTTCTTTGGTGGCTCAAGCGGAATATCATCAATGCTGGGAATCGGGGGCGCAGCCCCTGTTGCGGCAGGTGCGGGATCACTCTCCGGTGCTGCCATATCGTAGATCACTACATCAACAGGACGTTTTTCTGGCTCTGCAGCAATGCTGAAAAGCCCCATCCATGCGGCCGCAATCAGAATACAAAAATGTATCCCAAACGACGCCCCCCATGAGATATACTTTCCCTTTGCCGTTACATCCACGGCAGCCACCTCCCCGAAATAACAGTTTTTCTAAAAATGATACCCCCCTATCACCTTTAACCTGCATATAATAACACAAAATGATGGATTTGACTAGCGTATGTAATCATTGTATAACTCGTCATGAACAGGATGAAGCTCTCGCGGCTGCCCGAACGTGAAGATGAACGCATCAAGATGCAGCGATGGCGCAGAGCGTTGCCGTGCAAAAAAGCGAAACTGCCACGCCATTCAGAAATACCATGCCCTGTGCGTAGAGTACGCCCCTTTGACAAGTTTCCTTCTTCCCTGTTATAATTTTTACAATTTACATACCACTTTTCAAAAAATAAATTTATGGGATAGATCGTATATGAAACCAAGACTAAAAGCGCAAGAGTATCTATTCGTAGCATCCATGCTGTTTGGTTTAGTATTCGGTGCCGGAAACCTCATCTTCCCGGCAGGAATGGGACAACAAGCAGGGGCCGCCCTATATCCGGCAATCCTTGGATTTTGCATCACAGGTGTTGGGCTGCCGCTCCTGGGCATCATCGCCATCAGTATATCATCGAGCGAGGGGCTGTTTGATATTGGGTGCAAGGTCGGCCGCAGCTTCTCTTATTTCTTTACCTGTGCGCTTTACCTATGCATCGGTCCTCTCTTTGCAATACCACGCACCTCCACCGTATCTTTTCAAGTGGGAGCAGCCCCACTCATCCCGGAGCCGCTGCAAGATGCCGCACTATTTGTTTTTACGCTACTGTTCTTTGCCACGGCACTCTATTTCTCCCTTCGTCCATCAGGCATATTGACTTGGATTGGCAAGATCCTCAATCCCATCTTTTTATTTTTCCTCAGCATCCTGATCCTCACAGCAGTTCTGCACCCAATGGGCGATACTGCAAGTGCTGCTCCCACAGAAGCTTACCGCACCCATAGTTTCTTCACTGGGCTGATCGAAGGGTACAATACCATGGATGTACTTGCAGCGCTCGCCTTTGGAAATATCCTGGTTCACGCGATAAAAGGACTTGGGCTTTCTGACCCCAAAGACATATCTTTCAGCACAATCATCGCCGGCTGCTTCAGTACCTCATGTATGGCCGTCATATACTGTGCGCTGACCTATATCGGAGCACAGAGCCGCAGTATGTATGGCATAGATGCAAATGGCGGCGATGTCCTGTATCACATCGCCCTGCACTGCTTTGGTGCTTTTGGCAGCATACTGCTTGGCATAATTATCACATTTGCCTGTCTGAAAACTGCGATTGGTCTGATCACTGCATGCAGCACGACCTTTTCTGCACTGTTTCCAAAATCCATCTCCTATAACAACTACGTCATCGTCTTTTCACTCTTTTCCTTTGGTATATCAAATGTTGGTCTTAGCCGTATCATCGCATATTCCCTGCCTGTTCTTTACTTTCTATACCCCATTTCAATTGTTCTGATCTTCCTTTGCCTGATCGAAGGGGGCCTGGGATATGCGCACCGCTGTGTATTTATCTGCACCATAGGAGGCACAATGATCGCAGCGGCATTTGATTTTATCGGCGCACTTCCCCCTGCTGTCCAAAACACTCTGCCAAAACTATATCTCCTGCATGCGCTCGCGCAAAGTCTCCCGCTCTCCAGTATTGGTATGGGGTGGGTCGTTCCTGCTGCAGCAGGGTTTTGCATCGGCATAGTCTGCGTCTTTATACAAAGCCGCAAAAAGGATTAGAGACTTCTCCTCACGTTTCGCCGCGTCACGCACAAACGCAGTTCTCCCCTATTGACAGAACTCTCCTGTTTTTGCTAGAATGAATACCGCAAGACAAGGAGAGGTGTCCGAGCGGTTTAAGGAGCCGGTCTTGAAAACCGGTGATGCGGCAACGCACCGTGGGTTCGAATCCCACCCTCTCCGCCAGAATGCACATCATAAAACTGCTGCAAGAACATGTCGTTCATGCAGCAGTTTTTTCATGCGGTGATGAGGATTACAGTGTGCCAAAGATACGGTCGCCCGCATCGCCAAGCCCCGGGACGATATAACCATGTGCATTGAGATGGTCGTCAACAGCAGCAACGTAAATCGGAACATCGGGATGGTCCGCTGCTACGCGGCGGATTCCCTCAGGCGCTGAGACAAGACACATGAGAATGATGGACTTTGCACCTTTCTCCTTGAGCAATGTGAGTGCAGCGGATGCGCTGCCGCCCGTGGCAAGCATGGGATCCGGGACAATGAGCGTTCGATTCGCCACGTCTGTCGGGAGTTTCGCATAGTATTCTACGGGTGCAAGTGTTTTAGGATCGCGATAAAGACCGATATGCCCAACGCGTGCGGCAGGAACGAGGGAGAGAATCCCATCGAGCATACCAAGTCCCGCACGCAGAATGGGAACAATGCCCAGCTTCTTTCCTTCAAGAATCTTGCCGGAGCAAGGTGCAACAGGCGTTTCAATTGGAATATCCGTCAGCGGAAAATCGCGTGTGATTTCATATGCCATGAGCATGGCAATCTCTGAGAGCAGCTCGCGGAACTCCTTCGTTCCTGTCTCCTTCATGCGCATCAGCGTCAGCTTATGTTGGATGAGCGGATGGTCTACGAGATGCAGACTCTTAATCTCAGACGGATGAAATGATTCGGACATAGGAGGCTTCCTTCCTTTCAGTATACGGAGCGCGTCCCCGTATCTTAATCATTCATAGAGTGGATATTTTGCACAGAGTGCAGCAACGCGCCGACGCTCCTCACTGCGCCGCGATTCGTCTGCCGGCATGTCGAGTACATGTGCTATGATGCGTGCGACCTCGCGCATATCCTCCTCACCAAATCCGCGTGTCGTGAGCGCAGGCGAACCAAGCCGAATGCCGCTCGTCACAAATGGGCTGCGCGGCTCAAAGGGAATCGTGTTACGGTTGGCGGTGATATTGACCTCATCGAGAAGCGTCTGTGCCTCTTTGCCCGTGATGTTCTGAGGGGTGAGATCAACGAGCATCACATGGGTATCTGTCCCGCCGGAAACAATACGATAACCGCATTTCATCAACTCATCTGCGAGCGCGGCTGCATTCTTTACGACCTGCACGCCATATTCCTTGAATGAAGGCTGCAGCGCCTCGCCGAGCGCTACGGCCTTGGCTGCAATCACATGCATCAAGGGACCGCCCTGAATGCCGGGGAAAACAGCTTTATTGATCTTGGTGCCAAGCTCTTCATTCATGCCGAGGATCAGTCCGCCGCGCGGCCCGCGCAGCGTCTTATGCGTGGTCGATGTGACAACATCTGCATAAGGAATGGGGCTTGGATGCTGTCCTGCGGCAACAAGCCCCGCAATATGTGCCATATCCACCATGAAAAGGGCACCCACATGCTTTGCTATCTCTGCAATGCGCGGGAAATCAATCACACGGGCATAGGCAGAGGCGCCCGCAATAATCATTTTGGGCTGATGCTCTTTTGCAAGACGCGCAAGGGCATCGTAGTCAATCCGTTCGGTCTCTTTGTCAACGCCATAGGGAATGACATTGTAATATGTACCGGAAATATTGACCGGGCTTCCATGTGTAAGATGTCCCCCATCCGTGAGGTTCATGCCAAGAATCGTATCACCTGGCTGCAGCAGCGCAAAGAACACGGCCATATTTGCCTGCGCTCCCGAATGTGGCTGCACATTCGCCCAAGCTGCACCGAACAGCTCCTTTGCACGGTCAATGGCGAGCTGCTCGACAATATCAACATACTCACAGCCACCGTAATAGCGCTTGCCGGGATAGCCTTCTGCATACTTATTCGTGAGCACACTTCCCTGCGCTTCCATAACAGCATGGCTGACAATATTCTCCGAAGCAATCAGCTCCAGCTTCGTTCTCTGGCGGTTCAGCTCCTCTGCAATGGCCCGATATACCTTGGGGTCAACTTTTTCCAGACGATCCATAATGTTCATGTAATACGCTCCTCATACATCCACTTTATCTTCTAATGCCATCATCTTCTCAACGCGGCGGGCATGACGCCCTCCATCGAAATCGGCACGGAACCATGCGCGGACAATCTCGCCCGCCGAGCCGAAACCCAATACGCGGCTGCCGAGGGCAAGCACATTGGCATCATTATGTCTGCGTGACATGATTGCAGCATATACATCAGTGCAGAGCGCCGCACGGATTCCCTTGATCTTGTTCGCTGCCATAGAGATACCGACGCCCGTTCCGCAAAGCACGATGCCGCGGTCGGCTTTCCCGGAAATGACATCGGCGCAGACCTTTTCCGCTATATCTGGATAGTCGGCCGCCTCTCTGTCAAATGTTCCGACATCCTTTACTTGAATATCCCCAAATTCGTGGAGCACCATTTTGACTTCTTCCTTGAGATCTACCGCTGCATGATCACTGCCAATCGTGACATTCATAGGAAATCCCCCTCCTTATCATGGTTTCATTTTAACATAAAAATCAGTAAAAAAACAAGAAACACACAATATAGATTCTTTCTCAAATATGGCAGAGGCATGGAAATGTGCCGGCATCATTGCCGAATATATGTCCGCATGCCAAGAGAGAGAAAGAAAAGAACCGCTGCGACGGCTACAATGGACGCGCCTGCTGCGATACCGAAATAATAGGCAGCAAGCAGTCCTGTGATCCCTGCGATGAGCGCACTTGCAACAGAAACGATATGATACTCTTTGACGTTCCGTGCAATATTGCGCGCTGTTGCTCCCGGCAGAACGAGCAGTGCATTGATGATGAGAATACCGACCCATTGAATGCTCACAGCGACGACAACGGCAAGCAGGACAGCAAAAACAGCTTCCACAGCAGCAACGGATATGCCGCGGCTCCGTGCAAAGGATGGATTAATCGAGAGCAACAGCAGCCGGTTAAAGAGCAGTGCCCATGCCAATACCACAATGACATCAACAGCAGCAAGCCCCGCAAGATCGACAGGAGTGACACTGAGAATATCCCCGATCAAAAGCGGCGAAAACTTCGTAAAACCGCCGCCCCTGCTCATCACCATGAGCCCGACCGCAATCGCTGTCGATGAAAAAACACCGATCACAGTATCTGCCGAGGACGCCGTATGCCGCTTGATATAGGTGATAATCAGTGCGAATGCGACGGAAAAGAGGAGCAGCGACGAAAGTGGTGAGATCATGCCAACAAGTGCACCAACTGCGATGCCTGTAAAAGCACCATGGCCCAAAGAGTCTGAAAAGAACGCCATACGGCTCGAAACAACCATCGTACTGAGAAGCCCAAAAAGCGGCGTCATCAGCAGCACTGCAAGCAGCGCATGCTTCATAAAGGTATAGGAAATCCATGAAAAAGGCAGGAGCATATCGAGCACCTCATAAATTATCTCCATGCGGCAGGCTCCTCCTTGCTTGCATATACGGGTAAATGCGCCATATCCGGGAGGATGCCGAAGGCCTGTGCCATTGCAGGTGCCCTAAACACCTCATCGGGCGTTCCCTTTGTCGCAGCGCCGTGATACATCAGCACAACTTGATCTGCATGGCGTGCCACCATGCCGAGATCGTGCGAGATGAGAAGAATCGCCAGATCATCCTTTGTGCGGAGCGCGGAGACAATCTCATAAAAAAGAGCAAGACCATTCTGATCCACACCGGATACCGGCTCATCAAGGAGCAGAAGATTGGGGATGGGATTGAGTGCAAGCGCCAATAGCACACGCTGCAGCTCTCCGCCGGAAAGCGCACCCAAGCGGCGGTCAATCAGATGTTCTGCATGGACGCGTGCGAGGCTCTCCCACGCCCGTGTACGATGCCGCCTTGCCGAGCAGAGCCAAACAGGGCGATGGCTTAGGCATGCCATAAAGAGATCCATAACACTCGTCGGTGCGCTGACATCAAAGCGCAGATGCTGCGGTACGTAGCCGATGACAGGATGATCTATGTGATTCTCATTTGCATCGACAAACCGAAGTGATCCACTGTGCGGAATATCGCCGAGAATGGCATGCAGCAAGGTGCTCTTTCCTGCTCCATTGGGGCCGATGATCGCGGTCAGCTGACCACAGTGAATGTGCAGATTGACATGTGAAAAGACTTCAAACGTACCAAATGATACGCCGAAGTCCTCAATCTTTGTACAGCAGAAATGCGCACATCCTTCTGCTGCACCTCTATGATGAAAAATATGCCCAAGCATCATCGAGATCCTTTTCTAAAAAGGGACTGTCTAATCCGTCAGCCGACGGAACTTCCACGTGTTGATCATCAAGCCCAAAACAGCATATGCAACAACAACAGCAAGTGAGAGCATCGACGCTTCCCCCGTCCCTCCAAGGCTGCGCAGAAGATGGCTCGTATGCGTCAGCGGCAAAATCTCCACAAACCAGCGTACGGCATCCGGCAGCGCCGCCGTCGAAAAAAAAGTCCCACAAAGAAATGACATAGGCAGGAGAACATAGAGATTGACCTGGCTCATCTCCTCATAAGTTGAAATATACATCGCCGCCAAAAATCCAATCTCTGCAAAGATCATACAGTTCATCGTAAGGACAAACAGAAAAAGAGGTGAGAGCATAAAATGCGCACCAAATAGACAGCTGAGTGCAATGATGATGAACGAGGAGATCAGTCCACGCAAAACAGCGCCTGCAACCTTTCCCATAACAAAGGCATCGGGACGAATCGGTGCAATCAGATACTCTTCAAGACTCCGATGATAAATGCGTTCCGCGTGTACTGAGATGATGCTGTTAAAACTGATATTCATGGAGTTCATTGCAAGCAATCCCGGAACAAGGAAATCGAGATACGACCCAGTCCCAACATCAATGCTCCGTCCAAGCCCCCAGCCAAAAGCAATCAAGAACATCAGCGGAGAAACCATACGGCTGAGTATATACTTTGTAAGACGATGCTTCAGAACGATCCAATCGCGCCAAAAAACAATCCATATATCACGAAGCATCAGAGCCCCTCCTTTCGCCCCGTCAACTCGATGAATACATCCTCGAGATTGGTCGGACGCAGAAGAACTCGCTGCATCGCATCTTCCAGTGTATGCGCATGGGCACGTGCTTCCTCACGTGTATGAAAGAAACGATAGGCACGCCCATGCCCATCCTCCCACTCAAGAGCATATGCTCCTAAATGCTCACAGAATGAACGCGGTGTGCGCAGCGCAATCAGCGTACCTTTATTGAGAATGGCGACGCGGTCGCAAAGGGCCTCCGCTTCCTCAATATAATGTGTTGTGAGCAGAACCGTGACACCACGCTTTGACAGATCACGTATAAAATCCCAGATGTGCCGGCGTATCTGCGGATCGAGTGCGACGGTAGGCTCATCGAGAAAAAGCACCTGCGGTTCATGTATCAGTGCACGCGCGATGAGAAGACGCCGCTTCATGCCGCCTGAGAGACGGCGCACGCCGTCGTTGCGTACCTCTGCAAGAGACATTTCTTCAAGCAGATGCTGAATGCGCGCTGTGCGTTCTGCACGCCCCATATGATGCAGACGTGCATGCAGCTCCATGTTCTCCCAGACACTCAGCTCCTGATCAAAGTTCACATGCTGCGGAACAACGCCTATCTTCTTCTTAATGGTAAGTGCGTGCTCCCGAATATCACAGCCATCGATCCGTATGATTCCGCCGGTCGGCTGTGTCTGCATCGTAAGCATACGGATGATCGTCGTCTTTCCCGCACCGTTTGGCCCTAAAAGCCCAAACACCTCACCGCGCCGAACAGAAAATGTGACACCGCTGACCGCCGTCTTCCAAGCACTTTTCTGTGCCTCGTTTGTATGGGGAAATCTCTTAACGAGATCCTCCATCTCAATCATCATATCGTCCATCGTCATTAGTCCGCACGAAACTGAATCCCCGCCATATGGCGCGCCTTTTCCATCACCGCCATCACCGTGCGCGTTGTGCGCAGACCTTCCTCCATCTGTGTATAATCTTTCTGTGAGAAGATGTCATGAATGCGTTCAAATTCATGTGTCATACGGTGCGCATACCGGTTCAGCGCATATTTTCGCGGTCGTTTCCCGCGCAGACACACCGTATAGGAGGAAAGTTCATTGGGTGCACCATTGACACGAATCCATCCGGCCTCTCCTTGTATCATGAAAAATGATGGACTGCTGCTGTCCTTTGCAGCCGTTGCTGTCGCAACGAATCCATCATAGCGCAGCGTCAGGACGCCGGAGGTATCAATACCGTTAAACCCAACATTTGCCATATAGGATGTATGTTTCGGTCTGCCAAATATAGAGACCAGCAGTGCGAGATTATAGGAGTTGAGATCGTAGAGCGCACCTCCGGAGAGCCTAGGATCAAAACATGGTGCAACATCTCGCTCCAGATACCGGTCATAACGGCTTGAATATTGCGAGAAGTTTGCCTGTACTGCGCGGATGAGACCAAGGTGCGGCAGCTCTGCAATCAGCCCTTGATAATTCGGGAGAAACAGCGGCGTAACCGCCTCAAATACATAGCATCTGCTTGCGTGTGCACGTGCAATCAGTTCCTCTGCCTCTGCGAGCGTTGAGGTGAATGGCTTCTCCACAATCACATTCCATCCTGCATCAATAGCACGCCTCGCATAATCAAAATGCGCACTGTTGACAATGCCCAAATAGACAAAATCTGCCTCCTGCTCCCCCAGCATCGCATCATAATCAGTCACAACCTTAGGAACCGCAAACTCCAGAGCAAGTGCCTCAGCCTTTGCCCTGCTCTGCGGGCGTGCGCAGATGGAGACAACCGTAATCCCCTCTGTATCACGCAGTGCTGTGAGCGCCTCGCGCACAACCATACCGGTACCAACAATGGAAAGTCTCATCAGACAGCTCCTCTTACATGTTTTACATGATATTATAACAGTACAGCGCCATAATGAAAAGGGTCTGCCGCAGAAGTGAAACACTTCATGCAGCAGACCCCTTCACAGCAATAATGAGATATGTATACTGCCTTACTTCATCATGTGAAGCTGTTCAGCATCCGCGCCCTTTTTCCCCTGCAATGCGTCCCATGCATCGTTGGCGCGCTCGACATAGGCGTCACGGATCATGCGGTTCTCTCCGAGTCCATGGAGATAGGCGGTGACATTGTAGCCCTCTCCCTCAAGGATGCTCTTATGCGAATCTGCATCCTTGCCTGCCATATCGTTGTGCGCATGATCGCCCGCAACCATCATAATGGGCATCAGTGTCACATTCTTGATATTGGCATCCTTCAGCTTTGGAATGACATCCTCGATGCCCGGCCATCCCTCAACCGTGTAAACGTAAACATTCTTGTATCCAAGTGCATCGAGCTTCGCCTGAATGACAGCGTAGTAGGCATTGGAGATATGGGGCGTACCATGTGCCATGAGCAGAAGCGCATCGTTCTTGCCCATCTTCGGGAACTGACTTGCTACCGCTTGGATGAACTCGATCACATCATCCGCCTGCTCCTCCTGTCCCTGCCAGTACATGAGCGACGTGCCGCAGGTCATCGTCTTGAACTGGTTCTTATACTCGTTGAACACAGCCTTCACATAGGAGTATTCCATGCCCGGAATGACATCGAGCGAGACGAGTGCAACGCGTGAGTAGCCATCCGCCTTGAGCTGCGTGAGTGCTTCCTCAGGCGTCGGGTATTTCTTTCCCTCATTCTTTGCAATGCGGTCAATGATGATATGGGAGGTAAATGCCGTCACGACTTTCACACCAGGATGGGCGGCCTTGATGGCATCCACTGTCGCCTCGATCGTCTTTTCACGCGTTTCTTTGAACGTCGTGCCGAAACTCGTTACAACGATGGCATCCTTGTTGGTGTAGTTCTTCATCTGCGGATTTTCATACTTTAAGACGCCGATCTCAGAGGCCTCCATGAGCGCCGGCGTTGCTGTCTTTACCTCCGGATTCAGCTCATACGCAGCCTCTGCAGGCGTGTAGGAAAATCCAAGTGCAGCCGAACACGCAAGTGTAGCAACCAACATCTTTTTCCAGTTTTTCATTCCAATTCCTCCCAAACACAGAACAAAAGGCCTTCCTGCCACAACAAGAAAGCCCATCTATTCTCTGTCAAGAATCGATGCATCCACTTCCTGTCGCTCGCAGGGATGTGACTGAAAAAGAACCCCTTTCCAGATACACGGCGGATTGTGAAACAGGCAGTTCTCCTGGCTCGGTTCATCACTTGCCTGCGCCTTCCCGGGAATCCTCTCCCCAGTGACATTTTTGCAGGTTTGCTCCCCTCACAGTGGCGGGACCGCGCCGGCTCATCCGGCTTCTCTATTCAGCATACGCCCACAGGCGATGCACCTGTTTCCTATGATGAATGAACACATTCATCTACAATACAGCTCTTAGCATACACCGTTTTATATAAATTGTCAAACGATATGTACTTACTTTGACGCATCCTGTTCCACGCGTTTTTTCCATGCCCCACTCTTTGCATCGCCCGCTTCAGCAGTCTCCGCTACATATGCACTGACTGCATCATAGTTGGCACGAACACCGGATTTCGTATTCCGATATGTCACAGCATTCGCCTTGTTTACACCGATCGCATCTGCTTCCTCGACTGCATCAATGTTAGCGCCAAGGTAAATGAATTCCCATCCTGCCTTTTCCTGCTTATCTGAGATCAGCTGCTTTACTTTTTGCTTTGTGAACTCCGTACTGTCATTCTCCAGCCCGTCTGTAATGATGACGAAGATTACCTTTGTCCCCTTGCTGTCTATCCCCTTTGTCTGTTCTATCTTTAGAATTGTATTGCCCACAGCGTCAAGGAGCGCTGTTGTTCCATCTGTCGTATACTCCTCTTTCGTCATTGGCTTTACGAGATGAATATTCTTGTGTGCATAGAGCGTTTTCATCTCATTGTTAAAAAGCACCGTCGTGACATAAACACCCACATCGAGCTTCTTTTGCTTTTCAATCATGGTGTTAAATCCACCGATTGTATCATCTTCTAGTCCATGCATCGAACCGCTCTTGTCCAAAATGAGGACAAGTTCGATATGCGTCGGCTTCTCCCTCTGCGGCACAGCGCTTTTTGCTGCTTCTGCAAACGATATGGCAGAAAAAAGAATACAGAGTGTCCCTAAAAGCAGGGAACAGATTGCTCTTTTCCACATAAATGCCACCACCTTTCACTAAAACTTAAAAAACCTTTTTAAGATGCATCCCATCCATGAGGCGAACTATTATGAAAAGCGCCTATCCTTATCCGAGGCTGCGCACATTCCGGTTGATGGTCGTGAGCCCTCGATAGACGGTACCAATATCAAGATCCTCTCCGCGTGACTCCATATATTTTTCGAGCTTCCGCTTCACACGTTGAAGCGCATTGTCGATAGACTTTACCTGTCGATGCAGATCGCCCGCTATTTCCTGATAGGATTTCCCATCCAAATAGCTCATCAGCACACGCCACTCAAGATCACTGAGGATCTCCTCCATCTTATTCTCAATATCAACAAACTCCTCGCGACTGATAACAAGCTCCTCCGGATTGCTGATACGCGCCCCCGAGAGCACATCGAGCAGAGTGCGGTCTGAGTCCTCATCATAAATAGGTTTATTGAGGGAGACATAGGAATTCAACGGAATATGTTTTTGCCGCGTCGCGGTCTTAATCGCCGTAATAATTTGGCGGGTCACACAGAGTTCAGCAAATGCACGGAACGATGAAAGTTTATCTACGCGAAAATCACGAATCGCCTTAAAGAACCCAATCATGCCTTCCTGTACAATATCTTCTCGGTCTGCACCTATGAGAAAATAAGAGCGTGCCTTAGAACGAACAAAATTCCGATACTTATTAATCAGATAGTCAAGGGCCTCGTCTCCCTCGTGGTCGCGAATATGAGCAAGCAGTCCCTCATCCGTATAGCCATCGTAGATGCTTTCCTGTACCGTCTCTTCTTCCGCAGGTTCTTCTTCGGCTTCGCTCTCTTCTATATCCAGTTCGTCCGGTACAGCCTGTTCCTCATCCAGCATCGTCTTTTGCTTATCGCCGTAAAAAATCATACGAACGCTCCGCCTTTCCCAATGCCTGTACACAAAGACGCCGATCATCCATCAGCAGTTCTCGTTTCATTATACTTCCATGATAAAATACGCGTCAAGTGAAAAATCCTCTCTGCGCTTATGATAAGCCTTCGCGGATGATGACCCTGTCTTCCTCATCTGCTTCCTGCAGCTTGACACAAATATCTTCGTGGGCAGATGTTGGAACATTTTTTCCAACATAATCAGCGCGAATGGGAAGCTCACGGTGCCCACGGTCGATGAGTACGGCAAGCTGAATCATCCGAGGCCGTCCAACATCAAGGAGCGCGTTCATCGCAGCGCGAACCGTGCGCCCCGTATAGAGCACGTCATCCACGAGAATGACAACTCTACCTGTGATGTCAAAGGGAATCTCTGTCGTGTGCACAACGGGCTGGTAGGAAAGCGCGTTCAGATCATCGCGATAGAGTGTAATATCGAGTGTGCCAAGCGGCGGCACACTGCCCTCAATGCGCCCAATCTCTTTTGCAATGCGGGCGGCAAGAGGTACACCGCGCGTACGAATACCGACCAGAACGAGATGCTCCGTCCCTCTGTTCTTTTCGAGGATCTCGTGTGAGATCCGAAGGAGTGCGCGCCGCATGCTGTCCGCGTCCATGATGGTTGTCTTTTCCCTAAATTCCGTCATGAGATGATCTCCTTATCTGCCGCGCAGCGTGCATAAAATCTCCGCCATATCCCTCGGGAGTGCTGCCGTAAACACCATTTCCCTGCCGGAGCGCGGATGCAGCAGGGTCAGTTTGAACGAGTGCAGCGCTTGCCCCGCAATCGAAAAAGGATTTTTGAGCGCAGTGTATTTCGTATCTCCTACGAGTGGATGTCCAATGCTCGCCATATGCACGCGAATCTGATGCGTGCGCCCTGTTTCAAGTTTGCAGACAGCGAGCGTATACGCACCAAATCGCTCAAGCACTTCAAAATGGGTCGTCGCAGGCTTTCCATTCGCGTGCACAATCGCCATCTTCTTGCGGTCAGTGGGGTGACGCCCGATATCGCCCATAATCGTGCCGCGACGCTCTTTGATATTGCCGTGCACGATGGCGCGGTACTCCCTATGTGCACGCTTTTCCCCTATTTGCTGTGCAAGTGCACAATGTGCCTGATCATTTTTGGCTGCAACCATGACCCCGGAGGTGTCCTTGTCCAAACGGTGCACGATCCCAGGGCGAAGCACCCCATTGATCCCGGACAGATCCTGACAGTGGAAGAGCAGTGCATTGACGAGTGTCCCTGTATCAACTCCTGCCGCGGGGTGAACAACCATGCCGCGCGCTTTATTGACGACAATGATGTCTGCATCTTCATAGAGCACATCGAGCGGAAGATCCTCCGGCAAAACCAATGCCTCTCCGGCGGGGGGGAGCATACAGATGATGCGCTCTCCCGGACGCAGTTTGTAATTCGCTTTACATACCCTGCCGTCCACTGCAATCTGCCCCTTTGCAAGAAGCCGCTGCACATGACTGCGTGAAAGATTTTCTATCTGCCGTGCCAAAAAGACATCCAACCGCTCTCCTGAAACATCGGAAAGGAACTCCATCCGTATCATGACAGCAGCTCTCTTTTCTGTACAAAAAGGGCCCATAGAAGACACAATACACCAAAGACAATAGCAATATCTGCGATATTGAATACCGGCCATATGCGAAAGTCACAGAAATCCACAACATGTCCCGTACGCACACGATCTATCATATTGCTCACAGCGCCCGAGGCAAGAAGTACGCTGCCGTAGTGCAGTAGGGCACCGCTCCTGGATAGACGTGTATAAAATCTCAAAAACACAATGCAGAATGCGGCGGCCACAACGAGAAACAGCCATTGTTGGTTTTGAAAAATACCAAATGCTGCACCGGGGTTCAGAACATAAGTGATATGAAATACCCCCGGCAGGACAGGGATACTTTCGCCCGGGAGCATGGTCATATCCACATAGTATTTCACAAGCTGATCGACAAGCAATAGATTAAAAAAAATAAATGCAGCTGTCATGCGTCCGCTCATGGCATTTAGCCTGCCTCTCCTTCCTGCCCCTCAGCTTTTGTCTCCTGCTGCTGCTCCTCCTCCTTCTTCTGCGGCTCTTCCTTTATGGGTTCCTGTATTGGCTCCTGTGCCGGCACTTTGGGCTGTTCCTGCGGCGGTTCCTGCGGCGTTTTCTTCTCCTCGATCATATCGGGCATCTCTGCTATCGCCTCATCAATGAGTATGAGTTCTGCCTGAACATTTCCCTTCATGCGCCGCAGGAATTGATGCTTTTCACGCACCAATCGTTCGTATTCCGCTACAATAACGTGTACCTTATCGACGGCTTCATCCATTTGGGCTTTCGCTTGCAGCGTCGCCTCTTTGCGGAGATTTTGACACTCCTTGGCGGCCATTTCAAGCATCTGGTCAGCATTGTTCTTGGCATTCGAGGTCACTTCCTCCGCCGTCCTCTGCGCAACAATCAATGTTTCGCGCACGCTCTGCTCAATCCGGCGAAATTCATCATTTGTCGCCTTCTCCCGTGCAAGTTCGGCCTTTAGGCGCTCATTCTCATCAATGACCTCCACATAAGCTTTCATAATCTCATTGAGAAATACATTGACTTCGTTCTCATCATAGCCTCTAAAACTCCGCCCAAATTCTTTCTCTTGAATATCCATCGGTGTCAGCACGATACCGCCTCCTGACAAACAAAAACACTTCACTGCATACGCACCTCAAAAATAACGGTGCAGAACAACAACGGTGCGCCCTTTCTTCGTCTGCCCGCGCACCTCCGTCACCTCAACGCGTCCGCGTCCGCGCATGGATAGCACATCTCCCTGCCGGACATTTTTCGAAGCACTGCCTGCACTCTGCCAGTTGAGTTTCACCTTATCGGATGAAATATCATCTGCCGCTCGGCTGCGCGATATTCCAAACCCCGCAGCAACAATAGCGTCCAGACGCAGGGATGCGACCGTTGCGCGAATCTCCTTCGTGCGCTCCTCGCGCGGCGCAATCTCTTCTAGTTCTGCGCGCTCCGCTGCCACATGGGCGGCTCCAATCGCTGTTAGATTCTCACATAAAAAATCCGCAATCTTTATATCGCAGATAATTTTGGCTGTATCGGACGTAATCAGAATATCGCCTATGCTGCTGCGCTCTACCCCAAGCCCCATGACGGCACCGAGCACATCACGGTGTAGGAGATGTGCAAACTGTCCATTCCACGCGACACCAATGCAGGCGATCTCATACCCGCCTGGCGTACCCGCAAAATCCCTATGACAGAACAGTGCACGCTGCCGCTCCGCTCCTGCGTAGCCGCCGCTAAAATCGAACTGAATCCCATCATAACTTGCACAGATCGTTTCGGCGATCTCCTGCCCATAGGGATCCAAAAAGGCACTGAGCCGAAACTTTTGCGTTTTCATAAGACTCTCGATGAGATCCAGTAAACGAATGGCAGTTTCTTCCCCTTCGCTGCCACGATAAAAGCGAAGGATCCGCTCCTTTTGTTCCGCTCCCATTAGTTCCTCCCAAGCTCTTTGGAACGTTCTGCCGCCATAAGAACCGCCTCCATAAACGAAAACCGTGTACTAGTGCGCTCAAGTTCCCGCAGTCCTGCAGCTGTCGTTCCCCCTGGACTGGTAACGGCTGCACGTAGATCAGCGGGGGATTTTTCTGCGGCGAGCACCATCTGCGCTGCACCGAGCATAGTCTGCGCTGCGAGCAGGGTTGCTGTCTCACGCCTAAGACCTGCAGCGACACCACCGTCTGCCAGCGCCTCAATCACAAGGAACGCATAGGCAGGGCCACTGCCAGAGAGCCCTGTAACAGCATCTAGTTCCTGCTCATGCACCTCAACCGTGCGCCCCGCCGCCCCAAATATCCATGCAGCAACCGCCCGTTCTCTGGCGCCGGCATGGCTGCCGCATGCAAAGGCAGTCATGCCGGCGCCGACAGAAAGCGGTGTGTTCGGCATCACCCGAATCACATGATGCGCAGAATAATATGATTCGATCTGTGCAATGGACAGTCCTGCTACAACAGAGAGCACACAAGCCTTTTGCTGCAAAGTACCTGCCGTCTCCTGCATAGCACGGTGTGCTGCCTGTGGCTTAACCGCCAGAACGAGCACATCTATATGGGAAAGGAATCCTTCGGCTCCAACAAACGTGCGAATGCCATACAGACGTGCTAGTTCCTCACAGCGCGTTTCCTTATGATCCGATACACACAGCTGCGCTGCAGGCAGACCTCCATGGGAGAGCAGACCGCGTACAATGGCTTCTGCCATGGTACCGCCGCCAATAATACCAATCCGTAAATTCTCATGCCCCATGGTACGCCTACTTCATCCATGACATATTGCCCGAAAGATTGCGCTCCCCTTCAGAGTAGCTCACGTTAACATTGCTTGGCGCACAGAGAATAACATTATTGCTGATTTTTTTAATATCTCCATTGAGCGCATAGATGGTTCCGCTGATAAAATCTGTGATGCGGCTGGCAACTGATTTTTCCGTTTTTTCAAAATTGAGCACAACAGGTTTTTTCTTCTGCAAGTTGACCGCCACCTGCTGTGCATCGTCAAATGACTGCGGCTCTATGACAATGACATTCATACGATAGGCGGCAACTACATGATCCACCGCCGCTCCCCCGGGTGTTTTAGGAAGTGCATTGAACGCGGAGACACTGGACGTCCGTGCCTCTGAATTCGTACGCTGACGTGAGCCAATTTCTGTTACTGAAGAGGATAACGACTGTTTTTCCTCCTGGAGCTCATCTTCATCGTCTTCGGGGGAAATCCCAATAAACCTCGTCGATAATTTCTTAAAGATACTCAAAAGTCCATCACCTTCCTCAGATATGATATTGACGTGCACCAAAAATGGCTGTGCCGACACGCACCAGATTTGCACCCTCCTCAACAGCAACGGCATAATCATGTGTCATGCCCATGGAAAGATAGCGAATATCTGCTGTACGAGGCTCTGTCTCCTGCGCTCTCTTAAAAATCTCATACATTCTCCGAAACAGCGGACGACATTGTTCCACATCATCATAATTGGGAGCAATACACATAAACCCCTGTAATCGAACGGCACGCAGATGGTCTGCCATCTGGAGCAGATCCCCCAGATCCTCAACAGAGATCCCAGATTTGCTGGCTTCTCTGGCAAGATTGATCTGCACGAGAATGTTCTGCACCTTGCCAAATTTCTCTGCTGCTTTATCAATCGCCTGGACAAGGCGAACCGAATCCACCGAATGAATGAGGTCGAACTGCTGTACGGCATATTTGACTTTGTTTGTCTGTAAATGCCCAATGAGATGCCATTTGACCTCTCGTCCAAGCTCCTCTGATTTTTCAAGAGCCTCCTGTACACGGTTTTCACCAATGTTCATGATGCCGTTGTCAATGGCTTCCCGCATCGCCTCGACTGTGTGGTTCTTCGTTACAGCAATCAGCTCTACGGGAGCTTCCTTCGGCACACGGCTGCGGCGGAGGCGCGCCGCCACAATCTCGTCACGCACCGCTTGGATGCGCTGTCCTATCATCGTATCATCACTCATATCAGCTCCATTACCGCTGCCATACGCCCTGTCCTGCCGCCTGCCGCCCGATAGGAATAAAACGTCGTATGCTCGCATGCAGTACAGGTCTCGGCACAGTCAACCTGTGCAGCAGGTACGCCTGCCTCTACAAGCTGCACACAGTTGGCTGCCCAAAGGTCGAGATGTGTCCTTCCATCGATTTCCCGCAAAAGCATATCCTCATGCCCGGGAAACGCCATGGAAAAACGCTCTGCAACATCGCTATGGACCTCGTAACATGCTGCTCCAATCGAAGGTCCAATTCCTGCCAACACATCTAAAGGGTCTGTTCCAAATACGCTCGTCATGCGCTCTAGTGTCTTAGCGGCAATCCGCCCCACAGTTCCCTTCCATCCAGCATGAATGAGCCCTGCGGCATGATGCTTCGGATCATAGAGCATGACGGGAACGCAGTCTGCATAGCAGAGCAAGAGCGTCACGCCGCGCACATTCGTAATCAGTGCATCCGCATCTGCCAGCGCATCTGTATCGTCAAATGCCCCGCGGCCCGCGTCACTAGGCAGCACACGCACGATCTCTGTGCCGTGAACTTGCCGCAGTGTACAAACGTTATCAAGAGAAAGGCCCAGTGCACGAAGATACCGTGTTCTGTTCTCCCGCACTGCCACCGGGTCGTCACCAACATGCAGCGCCATATTGAGTGCATTCCACGGCGGCGCACTCACACCCCCCTGCCTCGTTGAAAATCCATGGATCAAACGCTCTGAGGGAAAACTGTCCAATTGCCCGCTCCAAAGATGCCCTGGCAGGGACCGCAGTACAAAACTCATCACATCACCCTCTCTGTCTTTTTACCGCATACACCGCAGCGCTCACATCCATAAAAGCAAGGAGGTGTTGATTTCAGTGCCTGCGCACACAGATACTCCTGCCATAGATATTGCTTTGTAAAGCCCATATCAAGGTGTTCCCACGGAAGCGGCACGTCATCCTTTCGTTCCCATGAAAGATAGTCCTCAGGATTTAGCCCCTCCTCCCGTATCGCAGGCACAAGATCTTTTGCGCCCCGTCCCATACTCGCACGAACAAGCGCCCTAGAAAGCCATCTGTCACCACGTGCGAGAATCGCCTGTACCAGAGCCTCCTTGGGCGATTCAAAATGAACCATAATCTTTTTGTGGCGGCGCAGGGCATGTACAATGCGCTTCATTACAGCATCCAATCTCTTCTTATCTGCCACCGGCATCCACTGAAATGGCGTAAAGGGTTTGGGTACAAATGGATTGACACTGAGTGTCAGCAGCCCGCGGCTTCCCTTCTCATCCATATACCCCCTAAGGCGCTGGGCAAGATCAATAATCGCATCAACGTCCTCGTCCTCCTCAAAGGGAAGTCCCACCATAAGGTAGAGCTTAAAATTTGGAATGTGTGCTGCCGCACCAAGATCAATGGCGGTAAAGAGATGATGTTCTTCAATGCCTTTATTGATAACAGCGCGCATGCGTGCGCTTCCGGCCTCCGGCGCAAGAGTCAAGGTCTTCATTCCGCTTTGCGCAAGAGACAACACCAACTCTCGTGTTACCGAATCCGCACGAAAAGACGCAACCGACAGCGAAAGCCCCTCCCCCAAGATGGAGCGGCAAAGCGCATCAATCTCTGGATAATCCGAAATCGCTGCACCCATAAGGCCTATTTTCTTCCCATAAGGAAGCGCTGCCCGCACCTGCTGTTCAATGACCGCAAGTGAACGATTGCGCGGCCGACGAAAACAGTACCCTGCCATACAGAACCGACAGTGCCGCCCGCAGCCACGCGCCGTTTCAATGAGATAGAAGTTGAACTCTGTATCATCTGTTATAACAACGGTATGCGCGGGGTAGGCGTCAAGATCGCGCACCCATTGACGGTGCACCCGCAGGGGGGCACCCTGTGCCGGCACCATTCCGGCAAAACGCCCATCAGCGCCATATGACGGCGTATAGAGGGCAGGTACATAGACGCCCGGGACAGCAGCAAGACGGCGCAGCAGCACAGAGCGGGAGCCCCCCTCTTGCATGGCCGCATGATAGGCGTCCATCAGCGCGGGCACAATGACTTCTCCCTCCCCAATCACAAAGGCGTCGATCAGCGGCGCCAAGGGCTCTGGGTTAAAGGTTGCACAAGGCCCTCCCGCAATGATGAGAGGATCCTTGGCAGTGCGCTTTGCTGCATAGGGATTCACATGACTGAGCATAAGAATCTTGACGATATGAAAATAATCCATCTCAAAGGAGATGGAAAAACCAATCACCGAAAAATCCATGAGCGGTGTCTGCGTCTCCATGCTCATCACTGGAGTACGGGTGCGCTCATAGCGCGAAAGCTCTGTCCGATCAGGCAAAAAAGCCCGTTCACATGCCGTATCATCACGGCGGTTCAAAAGATCATAAATGATGTGGAAGCCAAGATTGGACATGCCGACAAAATAACTGTTTGGATAGACAAGTACAAAGCGCGTACGTGCACCGGCCGGATAGCGATAGTACCCGTGTTCACGTGAAAGACGCGCATGCAGTGTCTCCTTTAGCCGATGGTCCAAATCGTACCTCTGCCTTCCACTGTATTACCGCTCCTTCCCCTTATGCGCACGCAGCGTTTCCAGTTCCTCGATAAAGTTCGTAATGTCATCGAATTTACGATAAACAGAAGCAAACCTAATATACGCGACCTCATCAAAATCTTTCAGCCGCTCCATCACAATCTCGCCAATCTTTTCAGACGGTACTTCCGGCTCTGTTTGGTTCCGTATATCGCGCTCAATCTCTGCCACGAAATTCGTAATCTGCTCCATGGAGATGTCCCGCTTATCACAAGAGCGTATGATGCCTGTCAAAAGCTTATCCCGACTGAATGGTTCTCTGCGGTTATCACGTTTTACGACCATCAGCGGCAGTTTTTCGACAACCTCGTACGTTGTAAATCTGCGGCTGCATGCACTGCATTCACGACGGCGCCGAATGGTCGTGCCATCATCTGCAGCGCGGGAATCAATGACCCGACTGTCAGGCTGCTTGCAAAAAGGACATTTCATGATCCCCTACCTCCTAGCCTCGTCTACCTTGCGGCATTTGGATTCTTTGTGTTTTGCACAGCCTGTGCATCCTTTGTATCTTTGGTAAAGCGGCGCTCGACAACCTCTCCCTTATTCCCGAGTTTGCCAAGGTTTTTTCCGTTGACAGTCAGCTCAACTGCACCCGCATTCCCGGCGCGAAGTATCACCGTCTCTTTTCCCTTCCAATGCTCAGTCTTTCCCTTTTCGAGCATCCCTTCAAAGACCGTCTTGCCATCCACCTGCACTTCTGCCCAACAGTGATCGGTGAGGCGCATGCTGACCTGCACCTCCTGCGCCGCAGGCTTTGTTTTATCATCTGCCGCAGGTGCGGCTGGCGCAGCAGTATGTGCCGCCGGTGCCGATGCCGGTGCGGGTGCTTGCTGCGAGACTTCGGGGGGCTCTTTCGCCGGTGCATTGATGTATGACAGCAGCGCGACACTGCCGCCAACCACAGCGATAAGTACGATAAACCCAACAGCAAGCTTTCCAAAAATCCCCATATACGAAGATTTATCATCCCCTATGGAGATACTGGAAAGAGATGCATCATCGAGATCGCTGAGCGAAATACGCCGTGGTTCTTCTTCCGGTACAGCCTCCGGCTCAGGTGCAGGTGCGGGTGCCGGTACCTGCGCCGGCGTGCTGTCGTGTTCTGCGACAAACTGCTGAACCATCTGCTCTGCATCAAGGTGCAAAAACGCCGCATAGTTACGCACAAAGCCCTTGGCATAGACCATACCGGGGAGCCCTTTCAGATTCCCCTGTTCAATATGCTCAATATAGAGTGAACGAATACTGGTTCCCCGTTCGATGTCTGCAAGCGTCAGCTTCTGTCTCTCGCGTTCCTTGCGCAATATATCCCCGACCATGAGATCCCCTCCCTGCTCTTGCTTATCTTTGCAGCAGATTCTCTAATTATACATGATATACTAGGTAAAAACAAATTTTTTCAACGCAGTTGTGCTGCAAGCTCTGTCACCGTCTCTGCAAAAGAAAGCACATCCTCATGTTCTGTAAAGCGGCCAAGGCTCACACGAATACTTGTTCGCGCCTCCTCGGCAGAAAGCCCCATCGCATGAAGAACATGAGAGGGATGTGATGCCCCCGCACTGCATGCACTGCCTGCAGATACAGCAAACCCCGCCAAATCCAGCCGAATGAGCATCGTGTCCTGTGCAATCCCCTGAATGCCAAAGTTTAGGATGCCAGAGAGCCGTTGATCCGGTGCACCATGAAAGGAAATCCCATCAATAGAGGAAAGCTCTGTACGCAAAAGCTCTGTATAGAGGCGCAAACGTGCCTCTTCAGCATATTGCTCGGCGCGGGCAATTTCTGCGGCCTTACCGCAGCCAACAATCGCCGCTACATTTTCGGTCCCCGCACGCAGATCCCGCTCCTGTGCACCGCCATAGAGCAGCGGATCCATCCGTGTGCCGCGCCGAATATAGAGCGCACCAACCCCCTTTGGTCCATAGAACTTATGGGCGGAAAGAGAAAGTGCACAAACGCCCAGTGCATCCACATCCAGCGGGATATGTCCTGCTGCCTGTACAGCATCTGTATGAAAGGGAATCCCGCGTGCATCCAGCAAGGCGCCAATCTCTGCAACCGGCTGCAATGTTCCAACTTCATTATTGGCCGTCATGACGCTGACGAGAACAGTATCCTCCTGCAACGCCTCTGCAACATGTAGGGGATCAACAACACCTGTGGAATCAATCGGTAAATAGGTAACATGAAAGCCGCAGCGTTCCAGATGATGACATGTCTGGAGCACTGCATGATGCTCCATCGCCGTTGTTATAATATGGCTACCTCTCCCTGCGGCACGTGCAGCAGAGGCGATTCCGCAAATGGCCCAGTTATCACTCTCTGTCCCGCCGCTCGTAAAAAAGATCTCCTCCGGCCGCGCTGCAATCAGCGCCGCGGTCTGTTCCCGTGCATAAAAAAGCGCACGCCGTGCCGCACGGCCAAAAGAATGCAGACTGGAGGGATTCCCGAACATCTCTGTCCAGTACGGCTGCATAGCGGCGAGCACACGCGCATCAAGCGGTGTTCCTGCCGCATAGTCGAGATAAACCGACGTTTTTCCCCCGCTCACTGATTGCACCCCACACGCTGCTTGCCGCTGTGCAAAAGATCAGACAGCGCAATATTGTTCAGTACATGATTGATACTGTCACAAACCTCCTCCCAAATCTTTCTGGTCACACATTCACTGGCGCGAACACAGCTCTGATCAACAGCCTCCGCACTTGTGAGCAAACAATCAACGAGTGCAATCGGCCCTTCTACGGCCGTGATGATCTGCCCTATTGTCACCTTGGAAGGCGGCAGTGCAAGTGCATACCCCCCCTGTGCCCCCCGCACGCTCTCCACCAGACCGGCTCTGCGAAGCGGTGCCATGAGCTGTTCCAGATAACTTTCTGATATGCCTTGAGACTGCGCAATCGTTCGAAGTGGGACAACGCCTTCCCCGTAGTGCAGTGCAAGCTCATAGAGCGCTGTCACACTATATCTCCCCTTGGTTGAAAGCTTCATATCATATCTCCCGAAATTGCATCCGATAGCATACAATTTCCGACAAAATTACTCAGTATTTATTTCTTCAATTATAAAGGAGATTATTTCTTCTGTCAAAACTTACATCCCTGTTGAACCAAATCCGCCTTGCCGCATCGTGCCGATGCCCGCAGCATCACCATCTGCGGCAAGATAGTCTGTAAAGATCCCTTGCGCGATCCGTTCCCCACGCGCAATATGCACCGCAGATGTACCAAAATTATAGAGTGGTATTAAAATATGCCCCTCGTTCTCTGCATTATCATAGTAATCCGCGTCAATGACGCCGACACTGTTCATTAACATAATCTGCTGTTTATGTGCCACGCTCGACCGTATATAGAGCAGCAGCACCTCGTTTTCCTGCATATAGGCTTTTATCCCCGTTGGTACAAGCGTACTTCTTCCCGGCGCAATCACTGCATCTTCTGCAGCAGATAAATCATATCCAGCGCTTGTCTTGGTCTTTCGGATGGGGAGCTGTATATCCGTTCCCTGATATACAGAAATAACCTCAAACCCACGTACCTTCTTCATGCTGTCCTCTCAAAAAATAAAAACTGCCGCACCGGTCAACCCGATCGGTGTGGCAGTCGTCCTTTTATCTTCCTCATGATTCTTCGATCGGCATCTTGATGTTCTGTGCAGGTGTAATCGTAGAGATTGCATGTTTATAGATCATCTGCTGTTTGCCCATGCTGTCGACCATGACAATGAAGTTATCGAACCCCTTCACCACAGCCTTGATCTGAAACCCATTCACCAGATGAATCGTCACCACACAGCCGTCCTTGCGCGCTTGGTTCAAAAAGGTATCTTGTAGATTAATGCTCTTTGCTGTCACGTCAATGTGCCCCTTTCTCTTTCTGCCACATGCGAACATCTGAGAGGATCTGTGTCAGCAGCATATCCTCCGTCTGGGCGTCCGCATCATACCATCGTATATAGGGCATCTTCCGATACCATGTAAGCTGACGTTTTGCAAAGTGCCGCGTTGCCTTCTGCACAGCCTCTACCGCCGCCGCATGGTTGATTTCCCCGGCGAGATAGGCTGCTGTCTCCTTGTAGCCAATGCCCTTCATCGCGGGCGCATCCCGCTGCACACCACACGCGAGCAAAGCAGCGACCTCATCCACAAGTCCATCGGCAAACATCGCCTCAACCCGCATATTGATCCGCTCATAAAGGCGGGCACGACCCCGCATAAGGCCTATGACAAAAGCATTATAGGAAAACGTCCCCCGCTTTTGCATACTCTGTTGGGAAAGACATGTCCCCTCATAACGCACAACCTCAAAAGCACGAATCACGCGCCGCAAATCGTTCGTGTGAAGGCGCTGCGCCGTAATGGGGTCACGGCGCATCAGCCTCTCGTGCAGATAAGCATTCCCGCGCCGACGCGCAATGCGCTCCACGCAGCGCCGAAACACGGGATGCTCTGGTGCACTGTTAAAATCATATCCCTCGATGAGCGCCTTGATATAAAGCCCCGTACCGCCCACGATAAAAGGAAGTTTTCCTGCTGCCTCATGCTGACGTACAAGCTCTGCTGCACGCATCGTAAACTCCGTCACAGAAAATGGCACATCCGCATCGAGTTCATCCACAAGATGATGCCGCACGGCAAGACGCTGCTGTATCGACGGCTTTGCACTGCCAATATCAAAGCCACGATAGATCAACATGGAATCCCCTGAAATAATATCTGTTCCAAGGTGCTGTGCAAGCTGAATCGAAAGTTCCGTCTTGCCAACAGCCGTCGGCCCGAGCAGAATCAAAAGCTGCGGTGCCCCTAAATTAGAGTTCAATCGTGTCACCGGGGGCAACGATGCACACTACCGCGCGTGTCATTGCCTCCGTTACCTCCTTATAGTGGTTCACTTCCTGGGCAATCACCGGCCATGTATCATAATGGACGGGGATGACATGTCCTGCATTGACCCACTGTGCTGCCTGCGCCGCATCCTCAAGCCCCATCGTATAATTATCCCCAATGGGCAAAATCGCATAATCAATCGTATCTTTCCGTCCGATCAGCTGCATATCGCTAAAGAGCGCTGTATCTCCCGAATAGTAGACGACCTTGCCGCCAATATAGATGACGAACCCACAGGCAATCCCACCGGGCACACCGCAGCTATGCTGGGCAAGTGTCATGCGCACCTTGCCAAAAGGAAGCTCCAGTGACCCTCCGAGATTCATCGGGTAAGATGTGAGCGTTTTCCCCGCCTCTGTCTCACAAAGCCCAATGACCTCGGGAATGCCGACGATCCCGGCCCCCGTCCGTGCTGCAATGCTCGGCGCATCGCCAAGATGATCCCCATGTGCGTGTGTGAGCAGGATAAAATCGCAGTCTACATCATCCGCAGAAATACGCGCTGTCGGATTTCCCGTCAAAAACGGATCGACAAGCACCTTGTGCGTCCCATCATCAAGCAAAAAAGCCGCATGTCCATAATAGCTGAACTTTACCATTATGCCCGCCCCTTCTACGTAAAATTGTTTTATAATATTCATTATACGATATGTAAAAACAATGTCAATATAGAAAACGTTCTCCACAGTAAAACCAACTCTATAAGGTGAGCACCCCGAAAATTTTCCTGCTGAAAAGCCGTTGCTTTATCATAAGATGGGTCTGATAAAGCAACGGCTTCGATTATTGAATACTCAGCACCAGTTTTTCCCCGTTGATATTCCATTCCTTACTCGTGCCCGCGGGCACCTCGTAGGAAATACGATCAGCAAGCGTGATTTCACGAATAAGCGCCTCATTCTTCTGCGCTATTGCAGCAAGCTTTTCATTGCCCGAAAGATCGAGTGCAATGTGATCGGTGACCTCAAGTCCACACTCCTTGCGCATGGTCTGTACCTTACTGATGACCTCGCGGACGAACCCCTCCTCGCGCAGCTCCTCTGTAAGTGTCGTCTCAAGTGCAACCGTCACGCCGCCGTAGCTCTGACAGTTGTAGCCCTCCTGCTGCGAGACGATCACCTCGACATCCTCTGCTGTGACCGTGACATCGCCGTCCGCAAGTTGCAGCGTATAGCTGCCGCCGCCCGCGAGTGCATCCTTCACTGCCGCACCGTCGCTCTCTTCGAGTGCCTGCTTGACTGCACTCATCTGCTTGCCGACCTTCGCCCCGAGCACGCGGAAATTTGGCTTCACATGATAGGCAAGGAAGTCCGACATGTCGTCACGGAACGTCACCGCCTTGACATTCAGCTCATCCTCGATAATCTCGACGAAGAACGCCGTCAGCGCGTGCTCCGCCTTGACAAACATATTCGCAACCGGCTGACGGTTCTTGATGTTCGCCGCATTGCGCGCTGCGCGTCCGAGTGTCACGACCTCAAGCACGATCTCCATGTTCTCCTCGAGCGCAGAATCGATCCACGCCTCGTTCACCGTCGGGAAATCCGCAAGGTGCACCGAGATCGGCGCCGTCTTGTCAACCGAGCAGACGAGATTGCGGTAAATACTCTCCGTGATGAACGGCACCATCGGTGCCGCCGCCTTCACCGTCGTCACAAGCGCGGTGTAGAGCGTGAGGTAGGCATCCACCTTGTCCTGCTCCATGCCCTTCGCCCAGAAACGGCTGCGGCTGCGGCGCACATACCAGTTCGACAGTTCCTCGACGAAGGACTGCACCGCCTTTGCCGCCTCGGTGACACGATAGTTACTGAGGCAGTCGTCCACCGTACGCACCATCGTATTCAGGCGTGAGAACACCCAGCGATCCATAACCGAGAGGCGGTCGTAGTCGAGCGTGTGCGCCGTCGGGTCGAATTCGTCGATGTTCGCATAGAGAACGTAGAACGCGTACGTGTTCCAGAGCGTCCCCATGAACTTGCGCGCGCCCTCCTGCACCGCGTCGTCGGAGAAGCGGTTCGGCAGCCACGGGGCGCTGTTCTCATAGAAGTACCAGCGAATCGCGTCCGCTCCGTGACGGCGCAGGGCATCCATCGGTTCGACCGCGTTGCCCTTGGACTTGCTCATCTTCTGCCCGTTCTCATCCTGCACATGGCCGAGGACAATGACGTTCTTGTATGGGCTCTTGTCAAAGAGCAGCGTCGAAATCGCAATCAGCGAGTAGAACCAGCCGCGCGTCTGATCGACCGCCTCGGAGATGAAATCTGCAGGGAAGTATTTCTCAAAGATCTCCTTGTTCTCAAATGGGTAGTGCCACTGAGCAAACGGCATCGCACCGGAGTCGAACCAACAGTCAATGACCTCGGGCACGCGGTGCATCTCCGCGCCGCACTTCTCGCAGGGGAACGTGATCGCATCGATGTACGGGCGGTGCAGCTCGATATCCGCGGGGCAGTTCGGCTGAAGCTCGCGCAGCTCCGCGATCGAACCGACGGAGTGCTCGTGCCCGCAGGAACATTTCCAGATATTGAGAGGCGTCCCCCAATAACGGTCGCGGCTGATGCCCCAATCCTGCACATGTTCGATCCAGTTACCGAAACGACCGTCGCCAATCGTCTTCGGAATCCAGTTGACCGTATTGTTGTTTGCAACAAGTGCGTCACGCACCGCCGTCATGCGGATGAACCACGAGGCACGCGCATAGTAGATCAGCGGCGTGTCGCATCGCCAGCAATGCGGATAACTGTGTGTAAATTCGGGGGCTTTGAAGAGCTTGCCGCTCTTTTCGAGATCGTCGAGAATCAACGGGTCGGCATCCTTTACGAAGACCCCCGGCCAGTCCGTCTCCTCCGTCATCTCGCCCTTGTCATTGACGAACTGAACGAACGGCATGCCGTACTTGCGGCAGACGCGGTTATCGTCCTCACCAAAGGCGGGTGCCGTGTGGACAATGCCCGTGCCGTCCTCGGTCGTGACATAGTCGTCGCAGATGACGAAGAACGCCTTGTCCTGCACATCCTTCGTCGCAAAGGGATAGAGCGGCTCGTACTTACGGTACTCGAGGTCGCTGCCCTTCATCGTCGCAAGGATCTCGCGGTCGCCCCACGAATCCACGAATACGCTGTCCATCAGTGCCTCAGCGAGATAATAGACCTTGCCGTAGACGCGCACCTTCACATAGGTCACATTTGGATTCACGCAGAGACCGAGGTTCGACGGGAGCGTCCACGGTGTCGTCGTCCACGCGAGGAAGTAGGCATCCTCATCGGCCGCCTTAAAGCGCACGATTGCCGAGCGTTCCGTAACATCCTTGTACCCCTGCGCGACCTCGTGCGAGGAGAGCGGCGTGCCGCAGCGCGGGCAGTACGGGACGATCTTGTGCCCCTGATAGAGGAGCCCTTTTTTCCAGATTTCCTTGAGCGCCCACCACTCGGACTCGATGAAGTTGTTCTCGTACGTGATGTAGGGATGCTCCATATCCGCCCAGAAGCCGACGACATCAGAGAACTCCTCCCACATCGCCTTGTATGTCCAGACGGATTCGCGGCACTTCTTGATGAACGGCTCGATGCCGTAGTCCTCGATCTGCTCCTTGCCGTTGATGCCGATCGCCTTCTCGACCTCAAGCTCGACGGGCAGACCGTGCGTGTCCCAGCCCGCCTTGCGGAGCACCTTGCGCCCCTTCATCGACTGGTAGCGCGGCAGCATATCCTTGATGACGCGCGTCAGAACGTGCCCGATGTGCGGGCGGCCGTTCGCCGTCGGCGGACCGTCGTAGAACGTGAACGTCTCGCAGCCCTCACGCTGATCCACCGCCTGCTGTGCAATATGATTCTCGCGCCAAAAATCCGCAACGGCTTTCTCGCGCGCGGCAAAATTCAAATTGGTATCTACTTTCTCGTACAAAGAAACCCCTCCCGTAGCATAGTCACGTCATTCTAGCACACGGAAGGGGATTTTTCAAGGAACAGGCGACATCTGCCCAAGATTTCTCTTGCACCTTTATCAAAAGAGTGCTATAACCAACGATGGATATAGACAGCACAGATAAAATTCACTCCAATTCGAGCAAAGGTTTTATCAGCGATTCCGAAAGGATCGTCGGTTCACACAGCGGAGGGATCTCATGCACGCATTCAAACATTTACTCACTGCCCTGCTATTATGCACGCTATGTATCATCCCATACACTGCCTCTGCTACCGATACGAATGCAGACTACCGGGGCTATGTCTGGCGCATCGATACGGCGGCGGGCAATGAGGCGGAGCTGCCGCACAATTTCCGCACGGCGGGATCGCCGTTCCAAACGCGGACAGACGCAGCGAAGTTCGGTGTCGACCCGAACTACACGCCCTCTCGTGAGGGACTTGACGCCCTGCCGCTCTCGGGAAGCGCAGAGTTCTCCGTCCCTGCCTTTCATGCACTGCTGAAAGACCTGCACACGCGCGCAAAGGGCTCGATCTGTATCGTCGATCTGC
>ERZ773035.120-NODE-120-length-65984-cov-8.151345_pt1 | contig 65984 bp, 57 predicted proteins | sample MGYA00511487_ERZ773035 | MGnify/ENA primary metagenome ERZ773035 (study PRJEB29015, sample SAMEA2737985) | human oral metagenome | biome: human oral; feature: human-associated habitat; material: dental | place: China | collected 2024 ... | reverse complement strand
TTGCGAGCATTTAATGAGATTTAAAAGGATAATTAGAAATCTATGTTTTGTTTAATCAAAACATTATCTAAACGCAGAGTCTTATTTTGTTGTACGTCTATCCTTTTCACTTGTCTCAATCCTTCTTTACATATAGCAAATCGTTGAATATACTATATATTTTAGATTCCTATGTTTAATACAATAATTTATTTGCACGAATTATTCTTTAACACGAAAAAATTGCCGGTTATGGATGCTTCAAAATTCATTGTAGGATTAAGTCCCTTTATATAATTAAAGATCTTCGAATATTCATGGTCTTCTAATCTTTTATTATTAAAATCTTTATCCGACTCAATTCTTAACGACTTGCCCTTTTTAGAATTTATTATGAGAGTAATGCAGTTGCCGAGTAAACTTATACTAAACGGACGTCTATAAGCCATTATTATCTCTTTTATATCTTCTAGATAATACTCATACTCTTTGTTATCAAGAGTCACTTTTATCTCACTATTAGTTACTTTTATAACTCCATTTTTTTTAAACATAAAATTTGAAGTCCGACTAAATATTGTGCCAATAAGCAAAATAAAAATTATATTGCAAATCATTCTAACCAATATATTTTCAGTTGTAGGTAGTTTATCGGCAACAAAAAGCGCAAATATACCTATCGGAATCATAAATAAAATTGACACCCTATAATTTAGATATGTTATCTTGTAAACTTTACTCATTATTACTCTCCTCGTATAGTGCACAAAGCTATGTTGCTTTGTGCACTTACTTTATAACTGCTTCTAAAACTGAACTCTTCCATTCAAACCTGTTTTATCGTACCTATCTAAAAGATAAGCCACTCCACTGCCAATAGAAAGGCCCGTAGCGACTGAAAGAGCCTGAGCTGCACGTTGTGCATAAACTTTTTTTATACCAAACTTCGCTGCCGCTTTCACCATTCTTGTCTCAAATTGTTTCTTGCCTATCTTTCTAGCTAGTTTGCCCACAGTAGCAACTCCAGCTCCTGACCATCCAGCTACCATAATTGCAATATCTACACTCCTCTCCACAAACGTTCTAGATAGATTAACAGTATATCCACCTTCAACATATCGCATTTCTTCACATTCCATGCATATTGCATGACTTGGTAGAACCATCGTGTTATCGTAAACCATTCTGTCCTCCTTGTAGTTTTAATAATTAGCATAATCCCTATTGAATTTCTTATCACTTATAAGTGATAGTATTTATGTCATCGGATATGGATTTATCATCTTTCACATAATTATCACCTTCTTTTATTGTTTTTTCCCCTTGTTGTAATTCCCACAAGCAATAGTATTCCCCTCTTTTATCAAGCAATTCCTCATGTGTACCTTGCTCCACAATCTTTCCTTCACTTAAAACGATTATTTTATCACAGTTTCTAATAGTACTAAGGCGGTGTGCTACAATAAGTATTGTCTTACCATTCAACTTGTTATAAATTGTATCAAAAATTTTTGTTTCTGTTCCAAAATCAAGACTACTAGTTGGCTCATCCAGTATAAAAAGACTTGTATTTTTTAAAAAAGCCCTAGCTAATGCAATTCTCTGTCTTTCGCCACTACTTAACCCATGACCAGCATCTTCAAGAATTGTATGCATCTGCATTGGTTGTTTTTTTACAAAAGACATTGCGTCAGCCATTGCGAGAGCCTTTACAACATCCTTTTCACTCGCTTCTGGCTTTGACATCAATACATTTTGATAAATACTTTTTGAAAATAGACGTACATCCTGTGGTACAAGTGATATGTTATTCCTTAAACAATTGGGCGTAATTTCATTTATATTTATTCCATCAATCGTAATTGTGCCATTCTCTATGTCAAAATACTTGAGGAGCAGTTTTACAATTGTAGATTTTCCACTACCACTAGCCCCAACTATTGCTGTTTTTTTCCCTTGCTCTATTGAAAATGAAATATTATTTAGAACAAGCCCTCTATTGCCATATCCAAAGCTAACATTCTCGAAGTTAATATCCCCTTCAGTTTTACTTGATACATTTTCATTTTCTTTTATTATTTCTTTTTCATAATCAAGTATTTCAGATATCCTCTTCATCGATATCTGTGCTTCTTGTATATCAAGTTGTAATCCTACGAGATTCCCAACTGGTTCCATAAAATACCCAGAAAGGGTTGAAAATGCCATCATAGACCCAATTGTCATGTATCCATCCAATACTTGTCTGATTCCAAAATACATTATAAATAGATTTCCAAGTGTACTAATAACCTCGGATAGCGCTCCTTGAAATATTGTAAGTTTTCCCTCCTTGTAAGCAATTCTCAGAGATTTAATATATTCTTTCTCAATTATTTCTAATTCTTTATCTTCGATAGCATTCCCTTTTATAGTTTCAATAGCTTCAAGCCCTTCAATAATTTCAGAGTTCAGAATAGATGATTGTTGCATTTGTTCTTTGTTGATTTTCTTATATGGTTGTTTAAATACAAATACTAATATAATACTTAAGATAGTTAATATTACAATTATCCCAAACAGGCGTCCACTCATTTTAAATAAAATTACCCCGGTTATAATGGCCATTACAATATCCATAATCAAGGTTAGTGCAATGTTGGTAAAGACATCTTTTATGGTGAAAGCATCAGTAAACCTTGTAATTATATCTCCTGTTTTTTGATTAAAAATATATTTCAGGTATCAACATTATCAGAGGACGAAAATGATTTAATTAATAATGATATTTCATTAGAAACTGAAATTGCTAAAATGAATAATGTGATTAGAATGAATGGAGCGATACCAATCGGTCCGCTTATACAGTATTCCGGAGCTAAGCAAATCTGTGATGGAGATACACATATTAAACTTTGTTTAATGATTCAATCTGACAGATATCTAAATAATTTAAAGAATCCGTATGAGATGCAATCGTCCTTAGTTGTAAAAAACTGCATGTATGTTAGGTTTACTGGTTTTGAGGACGATATTAGTTATGCGTATGAAAAAATCCGAATTGAGGCATATGAATGGGGTGTTAAGCTTAAGGGTAATAGTTATACCATTTATTTAGGTTCTGATAAGGATACTGGTATGATAACTGCTGATATTTTCATGGAAGTAGAGTAATCGAAAATTAGTAATTTAATAGATCTAATATTATGAATAAAGTTATTGATATATATGAATTAAAAGATAGTCAGCTTGTATATAAGAAAGATGTTCCGTTTTTTGGATACTTTATTATTATAATTGTATTTGCTTTTATATGTACAGGGTTAATATGGTCTACGAAAACTCATCGCCCGTATATAGTGGTTGCAAGTGGTGTCATTCAAGATATAGATAAAAATTATATTGAGAGTGAATTTGGTGGTGAAATATATGAAGTAAAAATGAAAGAAGGTCAGAACGTAAAAAAAGGACAGATACTCTTCAAAATTAAAAACAAGGACATAGATATACAAATTGAACAATTAAAAGAGCAGAAGTTAGAAAATTCAAATATTATAAAAAAATATACCTTACTGATTAAATCTATAAAAGATGATAAGAACTACTTTTCTTCCAAAAATGAACGCGATAGCCTGTATTTTAGTCAATATAAAGTATATGAATATCAGATGGATCAGCAAGTTGTTAATGCCGATACTTTAAAAGATACAGGTTATACAGATAAAGAAATAGAAAATGCAAAAATTAACAATGAAAAAATAAAGGGGCAAATAAAGTACGAGGCGATTAATAATGCAGCTAACTCCAGAAAACAATATGAACAAGAAAACAGCACAATAGATAGTCAAATTCAAGCAATGGAGAAAAGGAAAGAGAATTACACTATCAAAGCCACTTCTTCAGGTAGACTACATATGCTTGATATGTACAAACCAGGAATGACTGTTCAAGCAGGTGCTCCGATAGCAAGCATATCAAATATGGGTAAAGCTACGGCAATAATAGATGCAACTATCTCTGCATCGGACAGAAGTAGAATTAGGGTTGGTAATAATGTAAGTATTTTGGTTTTAGGATTACAACAAAATGTTTATGGTACATTAAAAGGTAAGGTAGTTGAAATAGACTCTGATATTTCAATTAGTAATGATGGGAAAAAATCTTTTTTTAAAATAAAAATCGAGCCTGATTCAATAGTTCTTAATCCAAAGGATGGTGAGATGGTTGAATTAAAAAATGGAATGGCTGTTGAGGCTAGAATAATATATGATAAAATTACCTATTTTGATTATGCAATGAATGCAATAGGTATCAAACATAGAATCAATTAATATTATAACCGCCATGGTGTTGTTCAGGTATTAAATTTCAGGAGATATACTTGGATTATGATAATTTAATTAGTGCATAAATTTATCAGTGGAACAGAGCACCTTGCTTATAAAAGCTATGCGAGTATTGCGTAACACAATATTTTATCAAAATCATTTTTATTACTTGATGAAGTCATGGCAAGATTAAGAATAACAATAATTGAAAATCTATATATTATATTTTCTAAAAAAATAGTAGAGTATAAATGAACTAAACGAACAAAAGGTGGACCTAATGTCCACCTTTTGTTCGTTCTCGGTAATCTAAGCCCGTGAGATCCTTCACGACTTCACTAGCTATTGCAAGCCCTGCAGCAGCAGGGACAAATGGAGTTGAGCCAGGAGCTACTCTGCCTGCAGTTCCTTTACCCTCGGCCTCTCCGCCCTCCGGGATGACTGGCACGATAGGCTCCTCAGTGGAGCAGAGAACTTTTACACCTTTAATTCGCCTATCTTTGAGTCCTTTTCGTATAACCTTAGCCAGCGGATCCATCGATGTCTTGGCGATGTCCATAATCGCTAGCTTTGTGGGATCTATGCGATTTCCGCACCCCATACAGGAAATTATCGGAACTCCTACGCTTTTGCATCTTTCTATTATGTCGAGCTTTGCTGATACAGTGTCGACCGCATCTACAACGTAGTCGTACTCGGTGAAGTCAAAATGCTCAGCAGTATCAGGCAAGTAGAACATCTGGTGTCCGCGCACCTCGCAGTCTGGATTCAGAATTTTAATTCGAGCCTCACACACCGCTACCTTGCTTTCGCCGATAGTATCATGGGTAGCGATTATCTGTCTATTTATATTTGTCAGGCTGACATTATCGTTATCGATGATGTCAAGAGCACCGATCCCAGATCTAGCAAGAGACTCCACTACGTAGCCACCGACACCGCCGACGCCAAATACCGCAACTCGGCAGCCCTTCAGGGTCTCGAGTGCGTCTTTTCCATATATTAATTCACTTCTTGAAAATTGATTAATCATATACTCGCAGGGGACTCGAACCCCTGTGCTTTATACCGAAATTTACAAAGCCAAATCAATAAAATATATTGCAATAAATCACTGAAATATCTTACATTATTATGCAAACAACGTCCAGTTAGTGATATAATTTCGTTCGTATGAACTGGAGGTTTTAACGATGTTTAAATATATTGCTGCTCCGCTGATTGGAGCACTTATAGGGTATTGTACCAATTATATTGCGGTCAAGATGCTATTCAGGCCACGTCATGAAAAATACATCTTCGGCCACAAGGTGCCGCTGACACCTGGAGCTATTCCGAAGGGAAAGATGCGGCTTGCAAAGTCCGTCGGAGATGTGATATCGAATCACCTCGTCACGAGCGAAGATATCGAGGGCAAGGCGCTTAATGAAGAGACAGAAACAGCTGTTACAGAGCGAATGGTACAGCTACTGAAATCAGATATAGATAGTGGATTTAGAGCGATTTCATCCTCTGAAGAGGAGTACGAGATGATTACGACGAATCTCGACTATGCGGTAGCTCTACGAATGGCGGATGCGGTTAAGAGCATTAATTTTTCAGATATAATCAAAGTAAAGGGTGGTCAGATAATCGGAGAGCAGCTCGGCGGATCTATGCTTGGGATGTTCATAAATCCGGAGATGATAGATAGCATCCTCGGGTCTATTTCGGATAATATCGGAAGATATGTTGATGACCACTGTTATAACTTCTTAGCACCTGAGGTTAGCCGCAGTATGGAGAAGCTGCGTAGCGATAACATTTACGACATGATAACTAGTAATGGTGTTAGTGACGAGGAACTGAGGGCGAAGGTAAGAGAGATATATAGGAAGACTATCAAAGCTGTTATTCCGGAGCTTATCGCTAAAATGGATATCGCTGGTATGGTCAGTCAGAAAATCGAGGACATGGAAGTTGAGCAGCTCGAGGACATGGTCATGGAGGTGATGTCGAAGGAGTTAACTACTATCGTCAATCTAGGTGCGCTAATTGGATTCGTGCTTGGCCTTATTAATCTTATTTTTTAGCTGAAAAATACCGAAAAAAAGCTAAAGAGTGATTATTTTTAAATAAAGCTTATTGTATATTGCGGCGAACATATGCATGATGTAAAATTAATAAAGTTGAACAAATTAGCATTTGATTTTTGTATAAAATGAAGGAGATATAGATGAAACATTTCGTAATTGAGATGGAAAATGGTGCTACCATGAGCGGCGAGCTCTACGAGGATGTTGCACCTAAATCAGTTGAAAATTTCGTAGAACTTTGTGAAAAGGGGTTCTATGATGGCCTTATTTTCCACAGAGTTATTCCAGGCTTCATGATTCAGGGTGGATGCCCAGATGGAACTGGTATGGGAGGCCCTGGATACAGCATTCCAGGAGAGTTCTCATCTAACGGATTCAAGAACGACCTTAAGCACACTAGAGGTGTTCTCTCTATGGCTAGATCGATGAATCCTAACTCAGCTGGCTCACAGTTCTTTATCATGGTTGAGGATGCACCGCATCTGGACGGACAGTATGCTGCATTTGGAAAGGTTACAGAAGGCATGGAAGAAGCAGACCGCATCGTTTCTGTTCCACGTAACATGATGGATAAGCCTAACGAAGATCAGGTAATCAAGACTATTACAATTAAGTAGTAATGCCTTCATATGCAGATATCGGAGCATTTCGAACTGCTATATACGAAGTTTCGCCGCACTCCTACGAGTGTGGCGTTCCCAATTTTTAAGATATCCGGAGGTGCCCGTGGAATCCGATAAGAAGATAATAATAATTGGACATAAGAATCCCGACACCGATTCTATTTGCTCAGCGATTGGCTATGCTGAGATTAAGAATCGAATTACGAATACCAACAATTACGTCGCTCGCCGCGCTGGTGAAATCAATGGAGAGACGGAATTTGTGTTGCAGAGATTTGGCATTAAAGTTCCTGAATACGTGGATAATGTCGCTACTCAGGTTAGAGATATGGAGATTAGGCACACCCCGGGAGTTCCTAAGGAGATGACTATTAAGGAAGCCTGGAGCATCATGGGCAAAAGCGAGGCTGTAACCCAGCCAATTACCGAGGCTGACAAGGTTATCGGGCTAATTACGAAGGGTGATATCGCACGTACATTTATGGATGCGGAGAGCAGCGCTTTTCTTTCGAGCACATCACCTAGGTTTAGCGATATTGCCGCTACGATTGACGGACAAATTGTAGTCGGTGATGGGGAGCTTCACTTCGACAAGGGAAAGGTTCTAGTAGGAGCGGCGCTGGTCGAAAGGATGCAGGGCGTCGTTCAGGAGCACGATTTAGTAATCCTTGTTGACCGCAAGGAAAATCAGATTGGGGCACTTGAGGCAGGCGCAGGATGCATTATCCTGTGCCTAGGTGCGAAGGCCTCTAAGGAAGTCGCAGAACTTGCTAAAGCCAAGGGCGCAGTTATCATTGAAACTGACCTAGATACGTTCTCAGTATCGAGGGAAATCAACAAGAGCGTACCGCTAGAAGCATTTATGACATCTGATGGAATCGAAGGTTTTAAGCTGGACGACTATACAGACAGCGTCAAAGCTGAGATGGGAGCTACGAGGCATCGAGCGTTTCCGGTTACAGATAGCAAAGGCCGCTACGTAGGAACAGTTTCGAGACGTAATCTGCTCAATATCAGGAAGAAACAGGTAATTCTCGTAGACCATAATGAGAAGTCACAGGCAGTGGATAATATCGATGACGCAGATATACTTGAGATTGTGGATCACCACAGACTAGGAACTATCCAGACGCTTCAGCCGATATTTTTCAATCTTCAGCCAGTAGGATGCACGGCTACGATCCTGTACCAGATGTATATAGAGCGAGGCATCGATGTGCCTAAGCACATTGCAGGATTGCTCTGTGCGGCAATCGTATCTGATACGCTTATGTTCAGATCACCAACATGTACAACGCAGGATAAGATGGCTGCGGGCGCACTCGCATTAATTGCGGGCATTGATATCGAGTCTTTTGCAGCGGAGATGTTCGAGGCAGGATCAGACCTCAAGGACAAATCAGCAGAAGAAATTTTCTATCAGGATTACAAGAAGTTCACATTCGGAAGCTCGAGCTTTGGAGTTGGACAGATAAGCTCGATGAACGAAGGGGAGCTGAGCAATATCAAGGAGATGCTACTTCCGCTTATGGAGCATGAGTGTGGCAAGAATAAAGTCTCGATGGTGTTCTTCTTACTTACTGACATCAAACACTCCTCGTCAGAGATGCTTTACGCCGGTGAACACGCTCGAGAGATGATAATGAATGCATTTCCAGGGGCCGTTCCTACAGATGGCGGATTTAAGATAGACGGACTGCTATCTAGAAAGAAACAGCTCATACCAGCGTTTATGGACGCTATTCAAGGCGTTTAAATATTATATTTTTTAGGAAAGGAAAGAAATGGATTACAAGAGGATTCTTAAGGAAATTCTGAACATCGGCAGAGAGATGCTCCGTGCAGGCGCTGAGGTGAGCAGAGTTGAGGACAGTATGTACAGAATGTGTAAGAGCTATGGCTTCACGCATGCAGATATCTGGGTTATCTACAGCAACATTCAGGCAACAGTTGAGACGGCGGAGGGTGATATCATAACGCAGATTAGACATATACCTTCTACTTCATCGAACTTTGATAAACTCGATTATCTCAACAATTTATCGAGACGCGTATGTCGTCAGACACCAAGCCCAGATGAGGTTGCAAACATGCTACAAGAGGTTCTGGACAGGACACCTCAGCCTGCATACCTAGAGTATCTGGCAGGAATCCTCGGGGGAACAGGATTCGGCGTGTTCTTCAACTGCGGGGTTAAGGATGCGATTATCGCTGCTATATCTTCGATAATCATTGTTTTCCTAGGCAGGAGATTGGCGAAGACAGAGAATAATCCTCTGATTTCCAACTTCATTCAGTCATTTATCACAGAGGTATTCATCATTCTTTCTGTATATGTTGGATTTGCAGAAAAGTCAGGTAACATCACGGTCGGTGTAGTAATGCTCCTAGTCAGTGCGCTCGGATTTACGAATGGAATCAGCGACCTGCTTCACAAGGATACACTTGCTGGAATACTTAACATTTCAAACGCTATAATCGGAGCAGCGGGAATCGCCTTCGGAATAGCTTCAGCAATTCTATTATTCAAGGGGGTGTTCTAAGATGACCGAATTAAATCCAAGTATAATAATACAATTTATTTCTTGTACCGCTGCCTGTGTGGGCTTCGGTCTATGGTTTAACGTTAAAGGCAAGCAGGTGCTCTTCTGCGGAATCGGGGCATTCTGCACATGGGGGATGTACGTAATTAGTGATGGAATTCTCCATAACTACTTCTTGGCGACGCTTGTCAGCGCTATATTTGTAGCTGGCTACGCGCAGGTTATGGCGAGGGTCAATAAAGCACCTGCAACGATATTCCAGAGCGTTTGTGCATTTCCACTAGTACCGGGAAACAACCTTTACTTCGTAATGTACGCTATGGTTATGGATATGCCTAAGGAGACTGCGAGTGAAGGCAAGCAGCTAGTTCTGAACTGCCTAGGAATTGCTATGGGATTCATGGTAATAGAGATCGTGAATAAGTACGGAACTTTATTCTATCGCAAACTCAAAAAGGCATAAAAAATTCATGAATTAGATTAAAAAAAAATAGCCACAAAAAGGTTGTATAGGTGGTACTATATAGTCTAAGGATTTACCTGAAAGGGGAAATATGGCTAGAGTAAAAAATAATAAGCAAGCTACAAGTGTGGCGAGGGAATACATAAAAGATATGAATAAGAATAAAGTGGCAAGTATCATCTTGCTGCTTTTTCTTGTCGTTTTTTTATTCAACCTACTGAAGTTCAACCGCAAGGTACCGGTAGGAAAGGATGAAATTGAGAAGAATAAGAAGAGCGTTGAGGCGCTGCAGAAGAGCTCTGTAACTAGCGTTGAAGAGGCTGTTTCTGCACTCGGCGGAGAGGTGTCTGCAAATGGGCAGAGCAACAAGGCTAGATATATGAGCAAGTTCAAGGGCAGCATTGTTGTCGGTGACTCTGTTACTGAGGGCCTCAGCGTGTATGGCTGGTTGAGCGATGATCAGGTATTTAGCAAGATCGGTTCAAGCGTAATGACTGGAGATGACCTGTTCTCGAGTGCTGCGGGAACTTATCCAAGCACTGCGTTCTTTGCATTTGGCATGAACGATATGGGTAATTACAGAGGCGATGAAAAAGCATTTATCAAGAAGTATGAAGCAAGGTTAAAGGCTTTCCACAAGGCTTCACCTAAGACGAAGATTTGTGTGTGCGGCATCTCGGCACCTACTGATGCAGCGATGGCAAAGAACAAGTCGATTAGTAATTATAAGAAATTTAACAGCGCAATCAAGAAGATGTGCGCTAAGAATAAGTACGTATATATTCCAACTGCGGATATTCTGCAGAAGCATCCAGAGCTATACGCTGGTGACGGCATTCACGCTCAGGCTACGTATTATCCGTACTGGCTGGATAGGATGATTGAGGAGGCAGAGCTGTAGATGAATAGCAAATCACGCAGAGACGTTATAAGATATGGCAGAATCCTCAAATGTGCACTTCTCGTTGTCCTGTTTGCATTTCTAGCTATCGTGTATAGCCGTGAAAATGCAAAGGATGTCTCGATGGACAAGATTGAGGCGCAGCTCATCAAGAAGACTAATATTGAGAAACTGCAGAAGCAGAAGCCTCGCGACCTAGTGCAGTTCATAGGGCTAGATGCTAATAATTATGAAGCTGTTCTGTATTACAAGAGCAAGGAGGCTCTTTCTGTTGACGAGGTTCTGGTCATCAAAGTCAAGAACAAGTCAGATGTTAAAGCTGTCAAAGATGCTGTAGAAAAGCGCATCACAAGCCAGATAGAGGCATTTGACAACTACGGACCTGAGCAGGTCAAGGAACTTAAGAATGCAATCGTAACTTCGAGGGGTAAGTACGTATTCTACGGAGTTGCCAAGGATCCAGACAAGTATGAGGAGGTGCTATTAAGTGTTATTTAGCAGTATTATCTTCATATTCTATTTCCTTCCGATTACGATGCTCGTGTACTATCTGATTCCGAAGGAGCAGACGGGAAAGCGCAATATTGTGCTGCTCGTTGCCAGCTTGTTCTTTTACAGCTGGGGAGAACCAGTATATCTATTCTTGATGCTGTACAGTGCGTTCTTTAACTACTTCATGGCTATTCAGATTCATAATGAGCAGAAGTATGGAGGCACCGGCAGGAGGAATCTGCTGTTTACAGTGGTTGTAGACCTACTGATACTCGGTTTCTTCAAGTATTTCGGATTCCTCATGGATACGATAACCTCGATTACAGGGTGGCATATTCACTACACGTCACTTGCACTGCCAATCGGAATTTCGTTCTACACTTTCCAGGCGATGTCATACGTATTTGACGTGTACAAGGGAAAGGTTGCACCGCAGTATAGCTTGCTCAAGTTCTCGTTATATCTGTCGTTCTTCCCGCAGCTCATCGCAGGACCTATCGTTAAGTATAGAGACGTTGAACTCCAGATAGATAATCGCGAAACCACACTCATTAAATTCGGAGAGGGGTCATCGAGGTTTATCCTTGGACTCGGCAAGAAGGTAATTCTTGCCAACGCGCTCGGTTCGCTCTATACAGAAATTTCGAGTCTGCCGCACGGTCAGGTATCGGTGGTACTGTACTGGATTGGAATTGCGGCGTACACCTTGCAAATTTACTTTGACTTTAGCGGCTATTCCGACATGGCGATAGGTCTCGGTAAGATGTTCGGCTTCGTGTTTGACGAGAACTTCAACTATCCATATATCGCGTCGACTATCACTGATTTCTGGCGCAGATGGCATATGTCGCTATCTACTTGGTTCCGTGAGTACGTGTATATTCCCCTCGGAGGAAACAGAGTAAAGGTGCACAGACACATCCTAAACCTGCTCATAGTGTGGTCTCTGACGGGCCTATGGCATGGTGCGAGCTGGAACTTCGTGCTCTGGGGTGCATACTTCGGAGTGCTGCTGATACTCGAGAAGTACGTGTATGGTAAATATCTCGAGAAGGCGCCAAATTGGTTTAGACATGCATACGCGATAGTCATAGTTATGGTAAGCTGGGTTTTCTTCAGCATCACAGATATCAGCAAGGCTCTTTCGTATCTCGCTGTCATGTTTGGACTCGGCAAGGTGTCGTTCATAAATGTTACAGCGCTCTATTACATAAGAACGAATTTCATCATCCTAGCTGTTGGTGCTTGCGTGGCAACACCATATCCAATTGAGAAATTCAGAGAGCTATATAGGAAGAAACCGGCGGTAGGAACTGCGCTGGTGTTCGCAGTACTCATCGTTTCTGTCGCATATCTGGTATATGGTTCGTATAATCCGTTCCTGTACTTCAGATTCTAGCGTAGAGGAGTAAGTTTTGAAGAAGATTAACCGTTTTAGAAATGAAATAAAGGCCGAACTGAAGCAAAGTTCGGAGAACAAGATGGCAGCGTATACCGGTGTCATATTTGTGTTTGTTCTTGCGGCTGTATTCCTTATAAATCTCATAGCTCCAGACAAGTCATTTTCAGCTTCTGAAAACCGCATGCTACAGGAGTTTCCTAGTATATCTGTTTCGAACTATTTCGGCGGTAGGCTAGAATCCAAGATGGAGAGCTACGTGAACGATCAGTTCCTTATGCGCGGGTCTTTTATCAAGGTTAAGTCGGCAGTCGATGTGACTGAAGGAAAGTTAAAGGCTAACGGCGTGTATAGAGCTCGTGATGGATATCTGATTGAGGATATAGTGACTCCAGATCAGAAGACAATTAGCTCTGCTGAAACTGCGCTCAAGAATTTCAAGGCTAAGTATCCTAAGCTAAATATGACCTTCCTCCTCGCTCCAAATGCAGGGAATATCATGTCCGACAAGCTACCGATAACTGTCAGTATGGCGGATCAGAACAAGAGCATAGACGATTTTTACAAGAATATCAAGGCGTCGGGAATTAAGCCGATCGATGTGAGGAAGACTTTCAATAAGAAGAAAGAGGACGTTCAGCTCTACTACAGAACCGACCACCACTGGACTAGCGACGGCGCTTACCTCGCGTATAAGGCAATTGTGCCAGCACTAGGTGCAGGTATGCCGATGGAGTTTGAGAGTAAAATTGTTAAGAACGACTTTGCGGGAACGATGTACTCGAAGAGCGGATTTACAGGCGGAAGATACGATAGTATCAGAATTAATCTGCCTAAGAATAAGAAGGCGGCTAAGCCTTCGGTCATCTATTATGGCGACACTAAGAAGAAGACTACTAAGTTCTATCAGCTTAAGAACCTAGATAAGAAGGATGCGTACACTGTATTCGGAGGCAGCAACCATCCGATGTACACGGTCAAGACTCCGACAGAGTCTAACAGGAGGCTGCTCCTGATTAAGGACTCATATGCGAACAGTGTGATTCCTATGCTGGCACAGCATTACCGTGAAATCGTGGTAGTGGATCCTAGATATTACTTCGATAATGTCGATGATTTGATTGCGTCGGAAGGAATAACTGATGTGCTGTTCCTTTATAATGCGAATACGTTCTTTGCGGATGATTCGCTTTCCATGATGTTCCAATAAAAAAGTGAAGCGTGAGCCTCGGCAAAGAGTCTCGTTTGCTTGACGAATTATATGAAAGCTGCGAAACTTGATGCGCTGAAACAATTCTCGCTTTCATTAATTCGTTACAGCGCAAACCTTAAACTTGCCGAAACCTCACGCTTCACTTTTTAATTTCCACGACTCTTAACTGCGATGACTGGGTAAGCGGAAGTGAGCAGCTGGCAGCAGACTGCGTTTACTTGGCAGATTATACAAAGTCTGCGAGACTTGTAATACTGAAACAATTCTCGTCTATGTTAATCTGCATCGGCGTAAACCGCGGATACTGCCAGAACCTCGCACTTCCTGTTATTTTATTCTAGACTCTTGGCTGTGATGACTACAGATGTAAATCGCAATGTGTTTCATATCCAGTACTTGCTAAAATACAATTATAGATGTAAAATTTATACAAATTTTACATCTATAAAAAAATTGGAGAAGTGTGTATCATGATAAAGAAGATTTCATCTATTGTTATTTTAGTCTGCATTATTTTATTTAATATCGCACCAATCGTTATGGCAGCCGACTATGCCGAACTTGGTGATTCATCAGCAGCAAGCGGAAGCTTATCAGAAGAAACAGAACAAACAGCAGATAACACACCTAGCATAAGCGGTGTGAATGTTTCTGGTGACTTTAATGAGGGTACCCGTGGTCCCGATTATTTTAAGAATATCAAAATTGATTTGATAGGAGAGAATCTTACGGACGACAACTTCCTAACAGAAGAAGGTCTTAGATGGACGAATAAAACAGAAGTTGAGCTCATATCAGGCTCGGAGGTTGGAGAGCTCAATCGGAGCTCTAATTTTGGCTCTGAAAGACCTAGTGTTCCAGTTAAAATGTTCAGCACAGATAACGGATCATCAGGAAGAATAACTTATGTAGGAAAGACAAAATCAGGAATAGACCTAGATTTAATCTGGGAGATTGAAGATTCAGATAAAGATGATTGGGAAGCCAACTCCGGATTAAATAGGCATGGAAGCATTAGAGGAATTGGTTTCTCAGGAGAACAGTTCTTTCCTAATGCCATCGGAAACTCTATATCAGTCTTATATAACAATGCCAATAACATTTCTATTAACTACAAAATAGTGAAGCACGGTACTATGGATGAGAATCAAGTAGTACTGAGCTTTATATCTTCAGATATAGATACAGCTCAAGGTGTATCTACTGATCTCGCAAATCTAGCTGAACTAATACCAAGCACATCTAACCTTGTAAAGGATAACGATATCATCTATGATGCTACACCTGGGACAGTAGGACTAAATGGTTCCAAGGATCTGCCAAGAGGAGGTTACCTAGGCGCTGGATTCCTGTCTGCGTTTAACTATACATTCTATTCTCCTGCGCAACCAAGATATGGTAACTCCTTTAATTATTCAATGGCAGTAAGGTATGCTCTGTTCGGTAGCAGCTTGCAGGCAAAATTAGAAACAAAGGTTAATCAGCATATAAGGGTAGAGTATATAGATGAACAAGGAACACCTATAAAGCAGGCTGCAAATCTAAAAGGGATAACTGGATATAGCTATAGGATAGATAAAGCAGATATACTAAACTATAGCTTAATTGGTGTACAAAAGGATACAAGTAATATAAACAAACCGATAATTCGCTTTGTTTATAGGAAAAACCCAGTGCAGGAAAGCACCGCTAACAAAACAGCACCACAAAATCGGTCAGGAAGAACTAGAAGAAGCATACCGAGGAATGCTGTAAAAACTAATAGAACATACAAAGCGGTAACTAGCAGCAGTGCGAAATCATATGCCAAACCTAAGTCATCTAAAAAAGACCCATTCCTAGTAAATACAGGAATGACTGCGGAGGAAAAGAGGGTATTTATACAATACCTCAAAGAGGTAGAGAAGAATGCGAGAAAGAAATACGGGAATAATAGGGATAAGATAAATCATGAAGTTGCAAATGCGATAATGTATCCATCTTACAGCAAGAGTTTTCTTCAAAATCATGCAAACAGTATAAATACAAGTTTAATTCCGATACGGGAATATAGCAGTATAATCACAACATTGAATAATACAAATAAGAGTGGTAACTATCCTGTTGATTTACCACATATGGCATGCCCTCTTGGTTCATATGAAAAAAGCAGTAGGATTAGAGAAATGATTAAATTTATTTCTGTAACACCTTTTACTGTTGAATCACCAAAGACTAAATTTTTCTATTTAAATTCACTCACAGGGGATATTTGGACAAATATTAACGACAAAGATATGCGTTCAGATAAAGATGCATTTATATTCAAGTTTCATCCTAAATATCGGGGAAGGTTGTATAGTGATACAATTATAGAATATTACAATCAAGATGATTTAAATCGTATAAGAGAGGAGATGTATAGTGAGGCATTAAGCTCTCAAGCAGGACCAGGAATCTCAGCAGATGAACAAAACTTCTTAAATCACTTTTGGGCAAGTTTATCCTTTGGAGGAATTGCGTTAATGGGTATAGGAGTTTTTGGTTTTCTAAAAAAAGAATTTGAAAAGGGTAGAAAAAACTTTGTTAAAAAAGTAGGGGAGATGGTACTTGCGTGGATTGGCATTGTTAATTCCTTGCCCAGTATTACAGCTAATGCCCTGAATAAGGTAGTAAATATATACGTGAAGAAGCTATTCTATCAAAGAATTATTCCTTGTATTAATTACATTAAGAAGCAGTGTAATGATAAGATACTAAAAAACAAGTATTTTACAGCAAGAGTTACGGAAAAAAAGAATGTTTCTATTTATCAAAATCAAAAAAAGCGAATGAAGTCTATTAAAAATTTTACAAGAAAGTCTCTCTTTAAAATGAAAAAAACAATTGTAAAGATATATTCAAAGTCAAGAGTTGTAATTAAAAATACTACAAGATTAATACGAAAAACTTGTAGAAAGGTGGCAGCTAAAGCCCAAAAAGTGGTATTTAAAGCGAAGCGTGTAATAAAAAATATATTTAGACGAAGGAGAAGCCGATAAAATGAAAAAGCTAAAAATTGCAACAATACTTATAATATTCATATTTTTCGGATGGTTCGCATATACAAATTTATATCCTGCTCAAAACCTCAGAAGATATTCTGTTTACTATGCCCACAACATGGAGCATAAGAAGGGAACACACCCAGAAATGGCAATGGCATTAGAAAACATAAAGGTTATACGCACACCAGCGAGTAGAGGAATAAGATATGATTATGATGGACTGGCGAAAGTGTATAACGATAGAAATAATGGCAACAGTCCCTCGATTTGCGCAACTTATGTATACGGAGTGGAATATCTGTATTCGAATTCAAAGGATAGAAGTTATATATTTAACTCTGATTTTTCATTAAAAGCAATTTATAATTCTAATACAGCCAAGATGGAGTATGAAAAAAGTGATATCGACGAAGAAGAATTATATAAGGATGTTTATAATAACTTCGGCTTCCTCGTCGAAGCCAACGTCAATCGCAAGCCTCTAATCAACATGCAGAAAGAGTTCAACAAGAAATACTATAAGCGATTCAACTAATGGTAAGGTGTGAATTTCAATGAAGAAGATAATAATAACATGCTTAATTATTATATTTATAACTGTAGGATTTACACATCTATATGATAACTGGTATATAGGCTACAACCTCAGAAAATACTCCATTTACTATGTTCACAACATGGAACATAAGGATGGAACACATCCAGAGATGGCAATGGCATTAGAAAATATGGATGTTATTTATAAACCTAACAAGAAGAATATACGGTATAGAGACGATGGCGGTTTTGCTATTTACAATAAATCGATAGATAGTGATCAAACTATCATAATTTGCAATCCAGGAGAAAGGGAGCTTCGATATGGTTATTATGATGTCACGGATAAAAACTACTATTTCAATGAAGCATTTAACCTAAACCTTGCTTATGACAAATCGATTGGGCATGATGAAATAGACATCAAAACCATAGATCAGGAAGCTCTTTACAAAGACATATACAAGAATTTCGGCTTCCTTGTCGAAGCCAACGTCAATCGCAAACCGTTGATTGACATGCAGAAAGAGTTCAACAAGAAGTACTATAAGCGATTCAACTAATGAGAAGTTGTGAAATTCTGATGAAGAAAAAGCTAAAAATTGCAACAATATTCATAATAGCTATAGCTTTCGGATGGTTTGCATATGCAAATTTATATCCTGCTCAAAATCTCAGAAGATACTCCGTTTACTATGCCCACAACATGGATCATAAGAATGGAACACATCCAGAGATGGCAATGGTAATAGAAAATATAGAGTACATTAAAATACAACGAAGCAAAGGGATTGAATATGATTCAGATGGAAACACAGTAACCTATAATTATGACAATGAAATCGATGGGGATGTTCCTTATGTATCAAAGATGCCAGGTTATAGTGGAAAGGCATGCTATTGCTATCATAGTGCTACAGAAAATAAAACCTATTATTTCGATGCTAGCTTTGTATTGACTGAAGCAGATGATAACAAGAGTGGCAGGGCAATCAATATTAATGAGATAAACCACCGAAAGCTATATAAACAGTTAATAAAAGACTTCGGCATCCTAATAGAAGCCAACGCCAATCGCAAACCACTGATTAACATGCAGAAAGAGTTCAACAAGAAGTACTATAAGCGATTCAACTAATGGTAAGGTGTGAATTTCGATGAAGAAGATAATAATAACCTGCTTGATTGCATTATGTGCAACTTTAGGAATTGTATATCTATATGATAACTTGTATATCGACTACAACCTCAGAAAATATTCCGTTTACTATGCTCACAACATGGAGCATAAGAATGGAACATATCCTGAGTTAGCTATGGTGTTAGATAATCTTGATTTAATTCGTAAACCGAAAAAAAGCAATATAGACTATAGATATGATGGCAGATGTATTATATATAATTTTAAATATAAGGTGGATAACAATGTACCAAGATTATCTCGTACTAATTGGTCCGATGATACTGTATATTGCTTTGTTGACAATAAATATTCATCATACTATTTTGATAGATCCTTTGAAATAAAAGATGGATTTAGCAGAACTGATACCACGTATAGAGAAATTGATGTTAATGCCGTAGATAAAGATGCAGTATATCATGATCTTCATAAAAACTTCGGTTTCCTCGTCGAAGCCAACGTCCATCGCAAGCCTCTAATCAACATGCAGAAAGAGTTCAACAAGAAGTACTACAAACGATTCAACTAATGGGAAGTTGTGAATTTCAATGAAGAAGATGCTAATAACATGCTTAATTACTTTATTTATAACTATAGGACTTGTACATCTATATGATAACTGGTATATAGACTACAATCTCAGAAAATACTCCGTTTACTATGCTCACAACATGGAGCATAAGGATGGAACACATCCAGAATTAGCAATGGCATTAGAAAATATGAATGTTATCTATAAGCCTAAAAAGAAGAATATAAGGTATAGAGAAGATGGAACATTTATCATTTACAATACATTTACAAATAGTGAACAAGTTATTATAAGTTGTAATCCAGGAGAAAAGGAACTTCGTTATATTTATTATAATGTAATGTATAAAAGCTATTTTTTTAATGAAAAATTTAGCTTAACAAATATATATAATAGATCAATAGGTGAATACGAAAAAGATGTCAGTACCATAGATCAGGAAGATCTTTATAAAGAAATCTATAAAAACTTCGGCTTCCTCGTCGAAGCCAACGTCAATCGCAAGCCACTGATTAACATGCAGAAAGAGTTCAACAAGAAATACTATAAGCGATTCAACTAATGGTAAGGTGTGAATTTCAATGAAGAAGATAATAATAACATGCTTAATTATTATATTTATAACTGTAGGATTTACACATCTATATGATAACTGGTATATAGGCTACAACCTCAGAAAATACTCCATTTACTATGTTCACAACATGGAACATAAGGATGGAACACATCCAGAGATGGCAATGGCATTAGAAAATATGGATGTTATTTATAAGCCTAACAAGAAGAATATACGGTATAGGGATGATGGCGGTTTTGCCATTTACAATAATTCTACAGATAGTGAACAAGCTATCTTAAGTTGCGATCCAGGAGAAAAAGAGATTAAATATGTTTATTATAATTTTATGGATGAAGACTACTATTTTAACGAGGCATTTAAACTAAATTATGGTTATAATGGCTCAACAGGATTATATAAAATAGACATTAAGGCGGTAAATCAAGAAGCTCTTTACAAAGACATATACAATAACTTCGGCTTCATTGTCGAAGCCAACGTCAATCGCAAGCCACTGATTAGTATGCAGAAAGAGTTCAATAAGAAGTACTATAGGCGATTCAATTAGCTTCGAGGTCGCAACTTCAACGTCACAACCACAGCAATCAAAACCATGACAAAGTAAATTCCGCATATCACGATTGCCGTATGCTCGAAGAACGACTGTGGCAGCAAGTTGATGAGGTCGCTTTCGTTCGAGTTAAGCCTCCAGTAATTATTTGCAAATAGCACCTTATGAAATATTGTAAATGCTTTATCGAAATTCACCGCCGCTATTCCGACTACCAGCAGGAAGGCGGCATTTGTAATTATGTATGTATTGATGAATGTCTTGCAGATTGATGAACGGTAAGATGGTCTGCCTTTACAGTAAATAAAAATGCAGATGAGAGAGATAAAGAATATTAGAGCGGCTATCAGCCTCGCCAGATAAGCTTTGAGGAAGATGGCACGCACATCCTTAAGATGAGCCTTTTCGCGCGCAGTGTAAAACTCCTGCCGAGCACCATCGACAGTTACCTCTATATTTAGATTAGATCGATTTTCGCGCAGATACTCCATCATCTCGCCAAACGCAGACATCGCATTATCCATATCCATATCGCGGTTCAAGTCACCGAGCACCTCTTTTTCTTCAAATTGGTGGCGATAATACCCTGGGATATGATACATAGTTATATCTGCTGCAGTCAGCAGTGCAGCTATCATGAAGCTCAGTGCGCATATAATTGCAATGATTTTAATCTTCAATTCAGAGGCTCCTTTCTACAGAGTCTAATGTATCATTGCTTTATGATTTCCACAAGGGCAGGGAACTATCTCTGCCACGGAAGCGAAGCAAATAAACCGAAAAATGTTCTATATATAAAACACAAAATTGCTTTACAATTAAATTAAATGTGATACAATCAATTTATAAACAATTGATTACAAAATTAGATTTAATTTTAGAGGAGGATATTGATATGCAGAAGTATGTATGTGACGTTTGCGGATACGTTTATGACCCGGCAGTTGGTGATCCAGATAATGGAATCGAGCCAGGAACTGCATTTGAGGATCTACCAGATGATTGGGCTTGCCCTCTTTGTGATGTTGGCAAGGATATGTTTTCTGAAACAGACGAATAATAATTAAATACGTTATACAACGAAGTGGGGATATCGCGTTGCGACATCCCCACTTTTATAATAAACTCAACTAATTATGGCACCCATGATTTCCGCATCCGCCCTCGTGGTGATGATGTTCGCCATGATGATTGCACTTAACCTCAGGATTGAATTTAAGTTCATCCTTGAGTAGCAAATCAATAGCTTCATCTGCATTTCCGGAAACGCCACCAAATAGCTTGATATCAGCATCTGCTAGAGCTTGCTGTGCACCTCCGCCGATTCCGCCGCAGATAAGAGTATCAACATTATTAGTCGTTAAGAATCCTGCAAGCGCGCCGTGACCGGCACCGTTAGTGTCGACAACCTGTGAAGTGATAATTTTCCCATCTTCTACATCATAAAATTTGAACTGTGAAGTCTTACCAAAGTGTTGGAATATGTCCCCGTTATCATATGTTACTGCAATTCTCATGATTTTGTCTCCTTTGTAAGTATTTGTTCCTATGTTGTAATCAATAATATCGGACTGCAGATGCACATGCCCTCCTTCTATTACAAGAAATTTACCATTTACAATCGCGTCAGCGAGCTTTGTTCTCGCACGTTCATAGATAGTCGTAACTGTAGTTCGTGCTACGTTCATCTTGTTAGCTGTCTCTTCATGATTTAGGTGCTCAAGATCTATAAGTCTAATCACTTCAAACTCATCTACAGAGAGGATGATTTGCTCGCCATAAGTGATACCCTGTGGCTCAAAACGCGTGTATTCAGGCACAGTTTCAACATGTCTTGGTTTTGTTTTTCTTCCAGGCATAGTACTCTCCACTTGCTATTATTGACATATGTCATTATTATGATACGGTAATAGCCGAAGAAAGTCAACAATTATGACATATGTTAAAAATGATAATTTTACTTTTCATGTAAGAATTTGCAACATAAAATATATGTGTAGTTTTCCGATATATCATCTATGAAGATTTTGAATAATACATTTTTTCAAAATCTTCAGTCGAACTTGCTGTTTGAATTTAGCGTACTAAAGTGGTAGTATAGATTCATATCTTATATTGAATTAAATCGAGGTATCGAACATGAATAAAGTTGAATCAAGATGGCTACAGAACTTTGTTGACGCGATTCTGTCGCTAGAGACTGAGGAGGAGTGCATAAAGTTCTTCGAGGACATTTGTACGATTAAAGAATTTCAGGACTTAGCGCACAGGCTTGAGGTAGCGAGACTTCTTACAGATGGCAAAGTCTTTAATGAAATCAGCAAACTTACCGGTGCAAGCTCCGCTACGATTACGAGGGTCAACAAATGCCTTATGTACGGAGAGGGCGGGTACAAAACTGTACTGGATAAAAATAATAATTTTGAAGAAAACGGAGATACAGAAGAACAGTAATAGTCATGAGCAGATTTATCAGAGAATTATATAAGGACTTCAAGTCATATACGCCGGGCGAGCAGCCCAAGGATAGGAAATATCTCAAGCTCAACACCAACGAGTCTCCGTTCCCACCAGCACCTGCCGTATACCAGGCGATGCGTGATGCGAATATGGAAGATATGCGCCTCTATCCAGACCCGACAGGCAGGAAACTCAAGGTCAAGATGGCTGAGCTCTACGAGGTGCAGCCAGAGAATGTGTTCCTGTCAAATGGCTCAGATGATATTCTGAACTTCGCTTTCATGGCTTGGAACGACACGAACGACAGTATCGTTATACCCGATGTTACTTATAGCTTCTACGAGGTTGTGGCGCGTCTCCATGAGATAAGGTATGAGATTAAGCCACTGCGTGATGATTTGACTGTCGATCTGGAAAGCTATATAGGAATAGATAAAAATATAGTTTTACCTAATCCAAATGCTCCGACTGGAATCGCACTCACCAGTGCCCAAATTGAGGAGCTCGTTAGGTCGAATCCCGATAATGTAGTGATTATAGACGAGGCATATGCAGGCTTCGGTGCTGAATCGGCGATTCCACTAACCCTTAAATACGACAACCTACTTGTCGTGCAGACTTTCTCGAAGTCGAGGAGCTTTGCAGGAGGAAGGCTTGGTTTTGCGGTAGGAGATGCTGCTCTAATCGAAGACCTGACCAAGATGCAGTATTCGACAAATCCTTATGCAGTCAATGCTATGTCACTTATTCTGGCAGAGGCGGCAGTTGACGCGGAGGACTACTATCAGGAGAACCTGCAGAGGATCATTGAGGCGAGGGACTATGCAGCGGGTAAGCTGAAGAAACTAGGCTTTGATGTACTGCCATCTCAGGCAAATTTTCTTTACATGAAGCTGGACGGCTTCGGCGGCCGAGAGCTATACGAGAAGCTTAAGGAACGTGGAGTCCTTGTGCGCCACTTTGCTAAACCTAGGATAGATGATTATATAAGAGTAACGATAGGAACCAAGGAGCAGATGGATGAGCTTGTCGAAGTTATAAAGGCGGTTTTGGGGGATAAGTAATTATGTTGCTGAGAGCAAAGCGAAATATCTTAGAAACTAGGCATTATGCCTAGTTTTTTTATGCAATAAGATGTATATTGACAATCTTATGGGGGGGTGATACTCTTCTATTAAGCAATAATGTTTGTAATTAAATACAATGCTTGCGGTAAATAGTTTGTTGTACGAGGGTAACAGTTAAAGTAAACTATGTTGCAATTTTTAGTAACTAGAGGTTCACCATGAAGCGAAAATATGCAGCCATTTTAATTATTGTTGTAGTTGTTGGAACCGGCAGTTTTTTATGGAATCATTTTATAAACCCTGATCCAGTTAGTGCGGAACTAAAACAAATGGTAACGGATTCTAAAACGAGTACATTCTCTGTAAAAAAATGGGAAGAAGCTGATAGATATTCAAAAAAAGCAATTAAATTCAAAGAGAAAGATGAGCTTATGTCGTCTGGTAATGAATTTGCTGTAACTGGAGTAAAATTGAAAGCTCCGTATGGAATTGCTTGTTTTCCTGAAGGAATATTGCTAGCTGACCATGGTGAAAGCTGCCTCTATCTAATCGATTATTCTGGTAATCTAGTAAGAAAAATTGGTGAACTTGGAAATGGACCAAATCAATTTCAAAAACCTACTGGATGCACATATCATAATGGATATTACTATGTGATTGATTCAGGTAATAAACGAATAGTTATTCTTGACCGTCAATTTAACTATACAAAAGAGCTGAAATTACCAAAAAGCGAAAGAGAGCCAGAGAAAGAGTTTACGGATATAGCAATTAATGACAAAGGTGATATATATATATCCGGTAGTTATTTATACGACTCAGGTCTATATAGGTATAATTTGGGAAAAGAGAAATTTGAAAATGTACAAAAGTATTTTTATGGGAGCTTAAAAGAGTTCGATGGAGAAGTGTATGCGGTAGACCAGTTCAGGATATATGTTGATTTCGAAAAAAAAGAGATTACAGGCGGAGCAGGACCTAATGCTCTTTGGAGACTTGATGGAAGAAATATAAAAAAGCTCTCTAATTTACCTGCTGGTCTGAATGCGGGAAGTTTCGAATTATTAAGGGATAATCTCATAATTTGCAGTCCTTTTCATTCGGCAGTGATGGTATTTAATATGAAAAATGGAAAATATATGAGCAATATATATGAAGTTGATAAAATGGATTATAAAACATATGCTTCAATATATGGCAGTGATTTGTATATTACAGAACCTGAAAAAGGCAAAATCTTAAAAATATCATTGGAGAAGCTGCAATGAAAAACACGAACAACAAAAGTAAAAAAATGACACATATAATTTTGATTATATGTGTCTATTTTTCTTTAATAACTCCTGCATATTGTTTTTCTAGTGCTAGAAGTTTTTATTTACAGTATAAAATGGAGACTAAGAATGTTAAGGCTTTAAATGCTGAACTTATATGTAATTCAAGGTTTCTTACTGATGCAGAAATTAATAAAGTAAATAAATTGCAAGATGGCAAAGCTTGGAATGTTAAAGTATCAATCGATGACACCTTGCCTTATAGTAGTGGATTACCAGTTTCAGTAATTGGAATGAGAAATTACAATTCTTTAAATGAAAACATCATAAAGGGGCACTCTCTACGTAGTGATAAAAGTGGAAAAAAGCTTACGTGTATTATTTCTCAAAAGTTGGCAGAACAATTACGAAAAAATACGGGAGATACAATTAATATCAGGGGAACAAATATCACAATATCAGGCATTTATTCCTCAATCACAAATGATCAATCTATTAAAATGAGCTATGGCACAATGCGACAGATTTATGATGGATGTTATTATCAACATAACTTCACTGGTGATAAATCCTCCTTGAAGGACGTGCAGAGATCCCTTGAAGGGATGGATGAGAATGTAATGATTTTTGAAACAGAGAACAAGCTTAGTGAAAGAAATCAAGCGAAGAATTTTATACTCGAGATGATTGGGACAAGGATGTTTGCAGGCACATTCGCAGTTGCAGCAGGCGTTATCAATATATTTATTCTGATGGTAAGTGAAATAGAGGAAAGAAAAAGCCGATATGCGCTAATGTTAGCAGTAGGAGCGAGAAGAAGACACGTATTTATTGATTTAGTTAATAGATATCTATTTGACATAATAGCTGCCGCTATTCTCATGATTACTTCATTTAAGAGGGTAAGCACAGTGTTCAATCTATCGGATGAGATTTACTTTGACTATCCAGCTATAATAGCTGTATTTATAGCATCAGTAGCTCTTCTCGTTATGGTGTCAGCATTAGGCGTAAAGTATATAGAGAAGAAGCCTCTTCAAATACTATTGAAAGAAGGTGGAAACGGATGCTAGGCGATGTTATGCATAGAATCATAAAAGAGCGAAAAATCTACATTTTGATAATATTTGAGCTACTAATATGCTTCACGGTTACAACTTATGGCTTAGACCATTATTTTTCAGGTCGCAAAGCACTTGGTAAGATGGATGCTGATTTAGGTGAATACTATTTACAGCTTAAAATATATACGAATGGAAAAAATGTTGATGGTATTGGATTTGCACCAACAAATCAGGAGATTGCAGAACTGCGTGAGGTATCGCATGGAACGATGATGTTCTCTGCATATACAAATGAGACGGGATTTCAAGGTGAAACTCCGATAGAATATAACAATATTTTTTGTTCAGGGCTAGGATTAAGAGGAAATGAAGTATATGCATCAAGCACACTAATACATAAGCTTAGTAAGTGCGATGTGCTTTCAGATGATATTTCTTTTAAAGAAGGGTCTTTGATATATCATGGACGAGAGTACAAAGTGCGACGTATGCCAAGGCAAATCAGAAACCGCAAAATTATTGTGGATGAACATGGTAAATATATTAAGCTATCGTCTGGCATAATATTTCCGCTAGATAATTCTCAGGCATATTCTGATTACAGAGATTCAAAAAATGACAATTACATTAGTATAAATATATCTTTTAATAAAGATGTTTTGGCAGAGGATGGTAAAGTGCTTAATGGAGTATTTAAGAAACTCGCCTCCATTGACGGCGGCAAGCATACATTTATCCTTCAAAACACTCGCAAGGAAGGACAACGTCTAAATCAATATATAGGACTTATTCCTTCTTATCTAGGGAAAATGGGACTTGTAATGTTGCTGATTGTCAGCCTGGGGATATTTGGAAATCTAAAGAATATACTTAGACGTCGCAAGAAAGAAATCGCAATCAGGATGGCATTAGGCGAACAAATACCTTGTATGTTAAATGCATTTGTTGTCGAGTTTTCAATTGTATTTTCAGTAGGGACACTGCTTGGGGTAATGCTCGGAGAAGTGCTAAGAAATATATATGCGTTTGATGCAATGTTTACGATTGGGTTCTCTTATTGGACTTTAATTATATCTTTAGCGTGGGTTCTCATAATTATTGCAATAAGCATTTTGACTGTTTTTATGAAAATAAAAGGTAATTTACCTAGTGTTATTTTAACGGAGCAAGAATAGATGATAAAGATAGAGAATTTAGTAAAAAAATATGACAATGGATTTACTGAGAATGTAATATTCAATGGATTTGATGTTGCAATTGAAGATGGCGAATTCGTTGCTATACACGGCAGATCAGGATGCGGCAAAAGTACGCTTCTTAATATAATCGGATTGATTGACAGCATGTCAGAGGGCACGTACATGCTTGATGGCAAAGATATTTCTAAACTCAAGCCCAGCGAATATGCAGCGATACGCAATCGCGATATAGGGTTCATATTTCAAGCATTTCATTTGCTTCAAGATGAAAGTGTTATATACAATGTTAGTTTACCTATGAAATATGCAAAGGTCGATAAAGCAAGCCGTAAGGAACGAGCGGAAGCGTTACTGAAGCTAGTTGGTTTAGAAGGAAAAGAAAATAACAAGGCTTTACAGCTATCTGGTGGTGAAATGCAGAGAGTAGCTGTCGCGAGGGCTTTAGCAAATAATCCTAAATATATTCTCGCAGACGAACCGACGGGTAATCTCGATATCGAAAATCGTGATAAAATTATGGATTTGCTTAAAACAATTAATGAGAAAAACGGCAGCACTATAATAATGGTCACGCACGATGAAGAGTTGCTTAAATATGCAGATAGAGTTATAAATCTCTAATATAGAGCGTGTATTGGGTTTAAGTTGATAAAATGAATTAGTGAGGAGCTGGAAGATTATCTAGCTCCTCACTATATTTAATGAGCAATAATTATATAAGTATAACAACCACTACCTCTCATACTTAAAACTATCCATATAGCGCAGCTTGAATAGATTGCGTTCGTGAAGCATGTCGATTCGCTCCTTAGTCTTAGGATCCTCGATTTCGCCAGTTCTGATATAGCGGTCGAGGACTTCGTAAGTGAAGCCGAGCTTATCCTCATCTGTCATTCCGCTAAGACCATCAGAAGGGACCTTCTCAATCAGGACTTCGGGTACTCCAAGCACGCGGCCCATTGCGCGGATTTCGACAGTTGTAAAAGATGAAATCGGACTAAAGTCACCTGCCGCATCTCCGTATCTAGTTGAGTAGCCGACCCAGTCCTCGGAAAGGTTGCAGGTGTTGGCAACCCTGCCATTTCTCGACTGACCGACAGCGTATAGAGTTGCCATTCTGAGGCGAGGAGCTAGATTGATAAGAGAATCCTTGCTTAACTCTCCAATCGCACTCTCGATGTCCTTAACTGCACCATTGTATGCCGCTTCTATGTTGATGACATGGCTCTCTATACCGAGGTGGTCAATCAGTAGTAGCGCCATGTCCATATCGCTCTGATCTCCGTTAGGCATCATGATTCCAATTACTCGTTCCTTGCCGAGTGCCTGAACCAGAAGGGCAGCAGTTATCGAGCTGTCCTTACCTCCGCTGATCCCGATTATTGCGTTGCAGCCGGGACCGTTCACCTGAAACCAATCGCTGATCCATTTTACGGTTGCATCAACAGCTTTTTTTGCATCAAAATCCATAATATCCTCCTATATTCCAAACGGGCGAATCGCCCTCTCAAGTATTCCGTTGCAGTATGCGATTACCATTCCGTAGTTAGCGATTGGAACGCCCTGCGTGTCCGCCTCGCCGAGTCTGTACTGCATCTCGCGCCTATTAAGCATGCATGCACCGCAGTGAATTATGAGCTTATAGCCACTGAGGTCACGCGGATATTCACCGCCTGAAGTCCAGTCGAATTGCGCATCGGGCTGGATCTTGCGAACTAGCTTAGGGATCTTGACAGTGCCGATATCGTTGCACTGTCGGTGATGTGTGCAGCCTTCGCTGATGAGAACTCTATCACCTGCCTCTAGCGTAGCGAGTGCACGTGCACCTCTAAGCTGCTGCGCTAGGTTGCCTTTCTGTCTTGCAAATATAATCGAGAAAGACGTAAGAGGCATATCAGAAGGGATGTCGTTTGCTACCGACTTGAATGCCTGTGAGTCGGTAATTGCGATATCCGGAGCTTTGCCGAGAGAAGCGACTGCATCCTTTACCTCCGTCTCTTTGACTACGAGCGCCATTGCACCTTTATCCAATATGTCTCTAATTACCTGCTGCTGTGGCAGAATCAGCCTGCCCTTAGGTGCAGCTGAATCAATCGGGGTAACGAGCAGTACGATATCACCCTTATTGACGATTCCATCCGTTAAACCGATAGGAGCGTCATCCTGCTTTGCACATCTTATAATAGCCTGCTTAAGGTCTTCGATGCCTGAACCGCTGAGTGCATCCGTACAGACGATAGGAACGTCGGCAGGGATGTCAAAGCACTCTCTATATGAAATAGGACCTTCTACACTCTCGCATTTGTTGATTGCGACTACAGTAGGCATATTTCTCTTGCGTGACTCTCTGAGGAATTGTTGTGCCATCTCTGAAAATTCACCGCTTCGTCTGCTCGCATCAAGCACGAACAGCGCAAGGTCGCACTTTCTGAGAGCCTCATATGATTTATCTACACGCTTTAGACCGAGTTCGCCTACATCGTCAAGCCCTGCCGTATCTACGAACAAGACGGGACCGAGAGGTAGCAGCTCCATGCTTTTAGAGACGGGGTCTGTCGTAGTCCCCGCAACATCCGAGGTAAGCACTAAATCCTGCCCGAGAAGCTTATTTATGAGCGAAGATTTACCGACATTACGTGGTCCGAATAGTCCGATTGTATATCTGTTTCCCAAAGGAGTGTCATTTAATCCCATTTTCAAACCCTTTCTACATGATTTCCCTAATTCTATCACATGTCCAAACTGCCCTCAATGGAGAGGAGGCGGTGTGGCAGCATCTAGAAAAGTGTTGTATAATCAAAAGGTAAATTTAGGAGGTAGACACATGAAAAATGTGAACGTAATAGATATAAAACCTAACACTAATATAACTGACTTCTTTATGATTAAAGCCACTTCGATTAAAGTCGGCTCTAACGGGAAGGAGTATCAGGATGTGGTACTGACTGACGCTACTGGTGACCTGTCCGCTAAGAAATGGGATGTGGATGATAATAACGTCGAGTTTCTGAAATCGCTTAAGGTTGGCGACCTTGTCAAGGTGAGAGGTGCCGTGACAGATTGGAAGGGACAGACACAGCTGCGTATTAACCAGATTAGGCTTGCAACTGAAGAAGATGAGCTAGCGATGAGCGATTTTGTGAAGTCGGCACCTGAGAAGCCTGTCGATATGTATGAGTACATCATCGGCGAGATCAAAGCCATGCATGATAAGGATTTCAAGAAGCTGTGCTTGTATCTCTATGAAGTTAACAAAGAGAAGCTCATGTATTATCCGGCAGCGATGTCCAACCATCACGCTGAGTACGGCGGTCTGCTCTATCACATCAAGCGCATGATGATGAGTGCCAACAAGCTGTGCGAGGTATACACGAATCTATCCAGAGACCTTCTGGTTGCTGGCGTTGCGATTCACGATATTGAGAAGCTCAATGAGATTCTGTCAGACAAGAACGGTATATCGCCAGGCTACTCGTTTAAGGGACAGATGCTCGGGCATATCGTACAGGGGATTACTCTTGTAAATGACCTTTGTAAGGAACTCGGTATCAGCGAGGAAAAGGCGGTACTGCTCGAACATATGATACTCTCTCATCATTACGAACCCGAGTTTGGAAGCCCTAAGAAGCCGCTGTTCCCAGAGGCAGAGATGCTGCACTACCTGGACATTGTCGATGCGAGGATGTTCGATATGGAGGAAGGGCTAAAGGGAGTTTCAGACGGTGAGTTCGGTGACCGCGTGTGGCCACTCGATAATAGAAGGCTTTATAAGCGCACGTTTTAGGCTGTGTAATTAAAACGCGGCATTCGGGATAGGCGTCATAATTGCTTAGATGACTTGATTTAAAGAGCCCGATAGCTTGCGAATTAGGATGCGTTAATGGCAGTTACGGAAATCAAAATCGGTAAGATCACGCAAGTAATATACAATAATGAATCCAACGGCTTTGCGATATGCCTCTTCGAGACGGAAGATGAGCAGTTTAAAATCTCAGGGATGTTCCATGCGATAAATCCCGAGATAACGTACAAGCTGGAGGGTAACTTCAAGATTCACCCGCGTTATGGTGAGCAGTTTAACGTATCTGCGTATGAGGAACAGCTGCCTGATGATGCGGAAGGCATAAGGGTATTTCTTGCATCGGGAACCATTAGAGGAATAGGTCCTAATATGGCCAAGAGGATTGTAGATAAGTTCGGCAAAGACGCACTGGATGTAATTGAGGAAAATCCAGAGGCGTTGCTATCCATAAATGGTCTAGGGCCTAAGACAGTCGAGAAAATTGCAAAGTCTTATAGGGAATCGCGTGAATTTACCAAGATTTCGCTCGCCCTTGCAGAGTATGGAATTCAGCCGGCGCAGGCAGTTAAGATATATAAGCTGTATGGAGATAAATCACTCGAGGTCGTAGAGGAGAATCCTTACACATTAGTTGAAGACATATACGGAATTAGCTTCAGTAAGGCGGATGAGATTGCTGGCAAAATTGGAATAGAGTCTGAGAGCGGATTCCGAATTAAGAGCGGCATCAAGTATGCTCTGTCGGTATTTTCAAATAGTGGCAGCACCTATGTGCCTAAGGATATATTGCTCGAGAGTGCAATCAAACTACTCGATATCTCGAGTGAGTTAATCGAGGAAAACCTTACAACGCTTGCCTTTGCGGGAGAAATTGAGCTAGATTCGCTCGATGGTGTGCCTGTGGTGTACCAGCACTTCTTCTATCAGGCTGAGCAGAGTGTAACTTATCATATCAAGAGAATCATGAACGGATATATGCCGCCGCTTGCTGCTGACCCGGACAATCTCATCAATGCCGCAGAAGCGGATGAGAGGATTCAGTTATCTGGTGATCAGAGAAGGGCGATTCGCGCCGCTCTGACCAACAAGATTACAATTATCACTGGAGGACCAGGAACTGGTAAGACGACGATTATCAATCTCATCGTAAAGATTTTCAAACAAATGGGTATATCGGTAGGACTTGCTGCTCCGACAGGACGTGCGGCTAAGCGTATAACCGAGACCTCTGGCATGGAGGCGATGACGATACATAGGCTTCTTGAGTACGTGTACTCGGAGGATGAGAACGAGATGGAATTTGGCAGAAATGCAGAGAATCCGCTCGAAGAGGATTCCTTAATAGTGGATGAGGCATCGATGATTGACCTCATGCTGATGGACGGCTTCCTAAATGCACTTGAGGATGATAGCAGACTGATAATAGTTGGAGATGCTGACCAGCTACCTTCTGTTGGGGCAGGTAACGTGCTCCTAGATATGATTAACAGCGACTACGTTCCGACTATTAGGCTCGAGGAGATATTTAGGCAGGCGAGTGAGAGCCGCATCGTCGTAAATGCCCACTCTATTAATAGTGGCGAATACCCTGAATCTGGAGGTAGAGATAGCGATTTCTTCTTTATGCACAGAAGAGGCGAAGAAGAAATCAGAGAGACGATTGAAGAACTTGTGACTGGAAGACTTGAAAGCTACTACGACTTCGTGAAAAGAAACGGGGACATTCAGGTGCTTACACCGACCAGAAAAGGTGGGCTTGGAACTGCGAGCCTTAACGAGATGCTGCAGAGCATAATTAATCCTGCCTCGGAAGAGCTAAATGAAAGGAAGTTTGGCTCCAAGGTTTTCCGTGAGGGTGACAAGGTCATGCAAATCAGAAACAACTACCAGATGGAATGGCAGCAGCTCGGAAGGCAGAGCGGACGCGGTATATTCAACGGTGACATGGGCGTAATCAATGCCATAGACAACGACAATGCCAAGATGGTGGTGGATTTTGACGGCAGATTTGTGACCTACGATAGCGAGGAACTCGACGAGCTTGAACTAGCATATGCGGTAACTGTGCACAAAAGTCAAGGCTGTGAATTCCCTGTGGTAATTATGCCGATATCAGGATTTCCACCGATGCTTGCGACGAGAAACCTACTATATACAGCAATCACTAGGGGTAAGAAGCTTGTGATCCTGGTTGGCTCAGAGGAGCGTATGCATAGGATGATTGATAACAACAGAATAGATGAACGCTATACTGGGCTTGAGGCGAGGCTCAGGGAAGTCGATATGGGCGGACTTTTATAAAAATTTAATATTATTTAATATAAAATAAGTATAGAAAATGGTATTTTATACTGTGCATAAATGTCATAAGTGCGTGCTTCACTTAAGGCGCTGTCTCCTTCGAATTACTTACAAGGAGACAAGGGAAATGAATTATGATAGAAGAAATGAAGTTAATTTTTACAAAAAACTATCAATTGTTTTAGGAACAATACTGACTATTATAGTGGTGGTTTTGGGAGTGACATTCTATTTTGATCAATGGAACCTGCATGGAGTTAGTAATATGCCACATTTTGACTGGACAAAGGATAGGTCTTTGGATTTGGTCGGAAAAGTTGAGGGAAAGAATGTTTACAAGTATGGAATTAGCGAAATGACATATTCAACATTTAGTGCTAATAAAATCGCCGCTAAAAAGTATTATGAGCAAAGCTGGGTAACTGTTGATATGCTGACTGCTAGCGGATTAGAGACTTCAAGAGGGGGATATAGAACCTATCAGTATGATTGCTACTATATATTACTTACAGATAATGCTGTCGTATTTTGTAGCAATGATGTACCGATTAAAGAGGTTGTACAAGCCCTTGGAAAGTAAAACTCTGATTGCCACATATATAAATCTGTACTGAAGGGAATTCCTCCTACGATATCATAGAATTAAAAGTGATATCGTAGGAGGTTTTTTATTGATAGATACTTTGTTAGGACTCATATATCCGGACTCATTATATTGCATTTGCTGTGGGAGGCTAATCGACTCATCAGTCCCATACAGCCTGTGCAAGTCTTGTTCAGACAATATAAGCTGGGCGAATGTGCGAATCTGCGACAAATGTGGCAAGCTACTCGGGGACCACAATCCTCTCCCAATTTGTTATAACTGTAGGGAGCACGGACACTCATTTGACAGAGGGTATACATGCACCGAGTACGGATTGTATGAGAAAGAGATCATCTTTAATCTAAAGTATAAGCGAAAGACGTATCTAGCGCCGATAATAGCAGAGATTATGTATGACAGGCTTGAAGCTGCAGGTATAGAAGAGTATCCAGATATCATAATCCCAGTTCCAATGTATGTGACTAAGGAGCGAAAACGAGGTTTTAATCAAGCGGCACTTATCGCCAAGGAGCTAGCGAGGCTAATGGGGATAGAGTATAGAGCAGATGTTGTGATGCGGTGCAAGAGCACTGGGGTGATGAAGAGTCTTTCACCCGAGGAGCGCCTCAACAATGTGAGGTCTGCATTTGAGGTGTATGAAGGGATGAGGCGGAAAATTTTCGGGAAAAATATATTTATAGTCGATGATATTTACACGACTGGAGCAACTGTTGATTCAATCGCAAGGCTGCTCAAGGCTACAGGGGTTAGTCGTGCTGACGTCATGACGTTTGCGGCGGGAGCGGACATGGTTAAGGAGGCAATATAAATGCTGTTTGCAAAGTGGTTTTTTAATATAAAAGAACGGTCAAAAGATAGTCGGGAATCGTTACATTAGCATAAAAAGGAGAAACTCAAATGCCTAAGGGAATAAAAGACACGATCGAAGCAAAAGGTTTTGCTATTCAAATTTATACCGAAGACTTTAAAAACGAATATATAAGTCTAACGGATATTGCAAGATATAAAAGTGATGAACCATTTATTGTTATTAACAACTGGTTGAGAAGCAAAGATAACATTCGATTCTTAGGTTTATGGGAATCAATGCATAACCCTGATTTTAAACCTATCGAATTCGATAGGTTTAAAAATGAAGCAGGTAGTAACGCATTTACATTGTCACCACAAAAATGGATTGAAAAGACAAAAGCAATAGGTATTGTTTCTAAGTCAGGACGATATGGAGGCACATTTGCTCATACTGATATAGCAATGGAATTTGCTTCATGGGTTTCACCAGAATTTAAGCTTTACATTATTCAAGACTATAAAAGACTTAAATCAGATGAAAATTCAAGATTGTCACTGGGATGGAATCTTAATAGAGAAATTTCCAAGATTAACTATAAAATTCATACAGATGCGATTAAAGAATATCTCTTAAGAGATCCAACAAACGAGCAATTATCATATAAATACGCAAGTGAAGCAGATATAATTAATGTTGCCTTATTTAACAAAAGGGCGAAACAGTGGCGGGAAGAAAATTTAGATTTAAAGGGCAATATGAGAGACTATGCAAGTTTAAACGAATTATTGGTACTTGCCAATATGGAAAGCTACAATGCAGTTATGATTGGTAAAGGAATGGGGCCAAAAGAAAGAATGATAGAGCTAAGAAATCTTGCTAGAACACAATTAATGTCGCTTGAAAAACTTGGTGATAGTGGTATTAAAGAATTAGAAGGAACGAAACAATAATTTTGACCGGTTGTAAAATCAAGTTGAATATTTAATAAAAAGTCTATACAGCACTTCTTTGGTAAAATACAAGTGAAAAAACAATATTAAAAAGGAGTAAATACATATGGACCACTTACGTTCTACTACAATTGAGTTTAAAAAGGAACAATATCTTACATTTGAACACAGAGTTTTGATTCAAGTTAGACTTGAAGATGGCTGGAATGCTAATCGTATTACTGAAAAGAACAAGGGAATTAAACAAGTAATGTATTGAAATTCGAAGAACTGGTGATTAAAAATGTCATCAGTTCTTTAATTTTAGGGATGAAAAAATAAGTGGATATGTTATAATGTTCTATGTTACAGAACATAGAACAAAAAGAAAGGAGGAGCATTTTGAATCGAGAAATAGATAATAAAAAAGAGCTGAAAGAAGAGCTTGGACAGTTAATAAAATTTAATCGCAAAGCAAAAGGAGAGAGTCAACGTGGACTTGCAAAAGCTATAGACCTGCCAAACTCAAACCTTAAATATATTGAAGACGGAATAAATGCTCCGAGTCCTGAAGTTTATAAAAATATAATCCTATTGTTGAAACCAAGTTATGAAGATCGAGGAAGAATGGATTATTTATATTCGCAAATTCGAGGGACACCACCGCCAGATATATGTGAATTTATAATTGAGAATGATGAGGTCTTTGAATCGATTAGAAAAAATAAATGCAAATTAACGAGAACTCAAACTTATCAGCTTAATAAATTATTAGAAAGTTTTGCTGAAGAGAATCTTGCTTATGTGGAGGAAATAGATAATGGCTAAGAAGGAAATAATGACAGATCTTTGGGTATATGACATGCTGAAAGAAATTGGTGCGCAAGATGATTTTTCTGCACAGGGAAGCAATATAAAAGAAATAGATGAAGCGTTGGCAACTGCGTCCAAGAAGGGTACAGGAAATGTTGGGTTCCCTGAATATGTTGGTGTAATAAGTGATTTTCTAATTGTAATTGAAGATAAAGCGAGCTTGAATAAACATATCAATAGAAACGATAAGGATTTGATTGCTGAAGATGTTAAGTCGGTTACAGATTATGCTGTGAACGGAGCTTTGTTTTATGGAAAGCATTTAGCAAAAAACACAACTTATAAAAAAATAATCGCAATTGGTGTAAGTGGTAATGAAAAAAATCACAGAATATCCCCTTTATTTATTGACGAGAGAGGTGGATATAAGGAACTTGACGATGTTGAAACTTTTATCTCTTTCAGTACGGATAACATAAATGAATATTACGAAAGAGAAATATTAGAAGTCAAAACTAATGATGAACTAAAGACAGAAGAATTGTTAAAAGTTGCTCGTTCCCTTCATGAAGATTTAAGAAATTACGGAAATTTAGAAGATAAGAATAAGCCTTTGGTTGTTTCTGGAATATTACTTGCCTTATCCGAAATTGAACATAAAAATTTTGATATATCCGATTTGATTGGCGATAAAATAAGGACTGATGGTTCAAAAATATATAAAGCAATAGAAGATAACTTGAAAAGAGCAAATGTTAGTCCTGAAGTTAAAAGAGACAAGCTTCTTAACCAATTTAATATCATAAAAGATAATAATAAAATTAATGAAAAAAATTCCAGTCTTGGAAAAACTCCACTTAGATATTTTACGGAGGTTCTATATAACAGCATATTTACAAATATAAAATATAGTTCATCGACAGAAGATTATATTGGTAGATTTTATGGTGAATTTATGTCTTATTCAGGTGGGGATGGACAGAGCTTAGGTATTATATTAACTCCAAGACATATTACAGATTTGTTCTGTGACTTACTTGATATAAAGCCAACAGATAAGGTGTTGGATCCTTGTTGTGGTACGGCAGGATTCTTAATTGCCGCCATGCACCAGATGCTGTCAAAGACGGAAGATGAAACTGAACAGATAGAAATTAGGAAAAACAGACTATTTGGCATTGAAGAGCAACCATACATGTTTACAATTGCAACGACAAATATGATTTTACGCGGTGACGGAAAGAGCAATTTGGAAAATCAAGATTTTTTAGCACAAAATCCAAGTAAGATACAACTTAAAGGTTGTACAATAGGAATGATGAATCCGCCATATTCTCAGGGTTCTAAACAAAATCCTGAGTTATATGAAATAAACTTTGTAAATCATTTATTAGAAAGTTTAGCAGAGGGGGCTAAAGTTGCTGTAATTGTGCCGCAATCGACTTTTACAGGAAAAACGAAGGATGAGCAAAATCTCAAGGTTAAAATGCTAAAAAATCATACGCTTGAAGGTATTATAACGCTTAATAAGAATACTTTTTATGGAGTAGGAACAAACCCTTGTATTGGTATTTTTACAGCAGGCATATCTCATAGCAAGACTAAGAAAGCTAAGTTTATAAATTTTGAAAATGACGGTTATATTGTAAGCAAACATATAGGGCTGATTGATGATGGAAGTGCTAAAGATAAAAAGCAACATCTTCTTGATGTTTGGAATGATGAGATAGAATCACCAACAAAATTCTGTGTTTCTACTACTGTAGAAGCCACAGATGAGTGGCTGCATTCCTTCTATTATTTTAATGATGAAATACCAAGTGATGAAGATTTTGAAAAAACTATCGCAGACTATTTGACCTTTGAAGTGAATATGATTACTCATGGTCGTGGATACCTTTTTGGTATGGATGAAGAACGTGATACAGATAGTGAACAAGCTCTAAAAGTAGCAGAGGATGGTGTTGATTATGTATAAGTATCATTTAAACGATGTTGAATGGGGAGAGTTTAAGGTTGGAGGAAACAAGGGAGTATTTAAGGTTAGTAATTCAAAACCATACCACAAAGCAAATCTCACTATATCATCAAAAGGGATTCCGTATGTTACGAGAACATCTATGAATAATGGGCTTGAGGATTTAATTGTTGATGCAAATTATGAAAAAAATCCTAAAAACACAATTTCTCTTGGTGCGGAAAATGCAGATTTCTTTTTTCAAGGTGTTGATTATGTTTCGGGAAACAAGATGTATTGCATAAGTAACAATAAAATCACTAGAGAAGTTGGATTATTTCTTGTTCAGGTTTTTAGACAAAGTATTAAAGGATGTGGATTTGGATATGGAAAAGGTCTAACAGGAACTCGGTTTAAAAATAGATACGTAATGCTTCCTATAGATGAAAAGAATAATCCTAATTGGCACTTTATGGAGGAATACATCAAGGAAAGAGAGGATAAACAAAGGAACAATTTAAGAGAATATTGTAAGAATAGATTGCTTGACATGGTTATTTGCCCTGAAGTTCTTAAAGATGTAGAGTGGGGCGAATTTTTTGTTTCGGATATATTTGATGTCGTTCAAAGGGGAAAGCGATTAACTAAAGCAAGGCAGATGGATGGAGAGACACCATATATTTCTTCTACATCTTTGAACAACGGTGTAGATAATTTCATTGGTAACATTGAAGATGTTAGAAAATCAGACCACAATTTAACTCTTGCAAATAGTGGAAGTGTTGGTGCCTGTTTCTATCACAATTACGAATATATCGCTAGTGATCATGTAACTTCTTTGAAGTTACCAAACGGGAACGATATGGTTTATAAGTTTATTTCCGTTATTTTGGGGAGAATGAAAGAAAAATATTCTTTCAACAGAGAGATAAATGACACAAGAATCAAAAGAGAAAAACTCCTTTTGCCGATAGATGAAAATGGCTATCCAAACTGGATGTACATGGAAAATTTCATAAAAAATATTGAGCAAAAACAGATAAAAAATGTTCTTAAATACCTTGACAAATATATATATATATATAATGCATAACCATTTTGCTGAGTCGGAGTGGAAAGAGTTTTTTGTCGAAGATGTGACTGAGATTTTACCCGGTAGAGATATTTATGAAAGAGAAAGAGTGGAGGGAAAAGTACCATACATTACGGCTACTGCAAATAATAATGGCATTGGCTATTTTGTTTCAAATACCAATTCAACAAAGGAAGCAGGGTGTATTTCAGTTAATCGTAATGGATCTGTTGGATACTCTTTCTATCATCCATATGAAGCTTTGTATGGAAATGACACTAGGAAATTGAGACCTATTATAAATAATAAATACATTTCTATTTTTATATCAAATGCCATTACAAGACAAAAAGAAAAGTATGGTTATGGATATAAAATGGGTACAGGGAGATTAAAAAGGCAAAAGATTATATTGCCTGTAGACAAGAAAGATACTATAAATTATATGGCTATCGAAAACTACATGAAAGCAAAAGAAATGAAGCAAATAATAGATTTATTAAAAGATCGAAAATTGCAATAACAAGTTGAACATTTATAAATCTTCCGGAAATAAAGCAGGTGCAGATTGGAATGGACTTTTCGAGAGTTGAGCTAGACTTACTTAATTACGTAAAAAAATGCCATGTTCGAAAATGAAATTGTGGAGCTATGGTAAAACTGGATTGGCGAAACCGAGCAAGTTAAAAAGAATGCGATTAATATTGATGAACTAGAAATATCTGATCTGCAATGGGTGTTTAAAGATACAACGTGTGTAATCCCAAAAGAGCTAAAGGTTTTTAGATGGACAAGAGGGTGCAAATAAACAAATATGTTTTCTGTGACTAGGAGAAATCAATAAATGGATAGATGCAGTGAATTACTACAATATAAATGTTGTTTGTAAACCCGTGTTTAAAATGGTATTCTAGCAAGTAGGATATGGCAAGGTCATGTTCGTGGTTGAAAGTCCAAGCTAGCTACGGGCAAAGGGATCCACGTAAGCTGCTGCGGAGACGGCAGTGATCATGGCGTAGCTTAGAAGTAAGTCCTCCGGGAAACTCGGGTCAAGGCAAGTGTGGGGTCAAAGACCAGGTCGAGTGGCATTGCCTATCCTCTATTTTTCTACTATTAATTCGAAAAGAGGCCTAAATGGAATATAGGATAGAACACGATACGATGGGCGAAGTAAAGGTGCCGTCAGATAAACTGTGGGGCGCACAGACACAGCGCAGTTCAATGAACTTCAAGGTTGGTAAGCGTATGCCGATTGAGATTATCCGCGCGTTTGCATACCTTAAAAATGCCGCTGCTTGTGCCAATATGGATCTCGGCAGACTTGCGCCTGAGAAGGCTTCTTACATAATGATAGTATGCGACCAGATTCTGAACGGTGAGCTAGATGAGAACTTTCCGCTCGTAGTGTACCAGACTGGCAGTGGTACTCAGACCAACATGAATGTAAATGAGGTCATTGCAGGACGTGCAAAGGAGATGGCTGGCGTAGCGGTACTTCATCCAAATGATGATGTCAATATGTCTCAGAGCTCTAATGATACATTCCCAACTGCTATGAGTATCGCGTCAGTATTTGCACTTGAAGATAGAGTATTACCAGCGCTAAACACTATGATAGAGACACTCAAATCCCTTGAGCAGAAATACATGAAGGTCATCAAGACTGGAAGGACTCATCTGCAGGATGCTGTTCCGATGACCTTTGGACAGGAAGTCAGTGGATGGCGTTCGATGCTCGAGCACGACTACGATAACATTCTAAAGTCGCTCGACGGATTAAGAGAGATCGCTCTCGGTGGAACAGCAGTGGGCACTGGGCTAAATGCACCAGATGGATTTGCTGAGCGAGCTGCCGAAGCGCTGACGAGCTTAACTAAGAAAGAATTTATCACAGCACCTAATAAGTTCCATTCCTTGAGCTCCAAGGATGCGTATGTATTTGCGCATGGGGCACTGAAGGCCCTTGCTGCTGATGTGATGAAGATGGCCAATGATATCAGATGGCTCTCAAGCGGACCTAGATGTGGACTCGGAGAGATTCTAATTCCTGAGAACGAACCAGGAAGTTCAATCATGCCAGGTAAGGTAAACCCAACTCAGACTGAATCTGCGACGATGGTAGCTGTAAGGGTCATGGGCAACGACACTGTAGTTGGAATAGCGGCCTCGCAGGGTAACTTTGAGCTCAACGTGTTCATGCCAGTGCTTATAGATGCATTTATAGAATCTGCGAATCTACTAGCTGATTCGCTAATTTCGCTTGAAGAAAAGTGCGTAAAAGGCATCACAGTGAATTCTGAAAAGATGGATGAAAACGCACACCGTTCGCTTATGGTAGTTGCCGCACTTAATCTGCATATCGGATACGAGAATGCTGCTAAGGTTGCAAAGAAGGCGCATGCAGACAATTCGACGCTATGTGAAGCGGGTGTTTCGCTCGGACTATTTACCGCCGAAGAATACGGTGCGTGGATAGACCTCATGGCGATGACTGGGGCGAAAAAGTAAGGATTTCAGGGGTTAAGTATAAGAGTATTTAGAGAATATTCGGGATTTACCAAGATGTAGATATAGAGAAAGGTCGATATGGATAACAACGAACGCGATATATATTATTGCCAGTTACCGCTGGTCAAGATGCTTTGTAATAGATGGGCGGAGGCTCACCCAACACGAAGGAAGCAAAACAGTGTAGTGGGAGTTACACTTTTAATTGGGCTCGGAATAATTCTTGGCATGCTGTACTACACTATTAAGAATACGAGTGTGCCGCAGTGGTATCTGCATGTGTCGATTTGGGCGGCAGCGCTCATAATATTTATAGCTGGAAGACAGAGGAATAGCATTAGTAATCCTCCGTTCAAGGGTCTGCTCAATGTCAGATATGAGATGAGCGATGAAGGAATCTATTATATATATCAGGAGAAACTGACGGTATATACGTTCTTTATCGCTGACGATGATATCGAGGAAATTGTATATGATGATGAATTTCAAGTTCTGCATATAGTTGGCAAGGGAAAGATTTCTGCTCAGACTCGAAAGGGTGTGACGGAACCGACTCCGGTAGATGATTATTACTGCTTGCTTCCGTACGATGAATTCGATATTGATGATATCTTGAATCCGTATGGTGAAATAGTAAAGCGAGTACACGGAGATTTGCGAAGAGATTTCAGAAAAAGTAAAGCTTAATGATTAGATAGAGCGAGATAAATTGAATACAGCATAAGAACAGTCCTACAGGTTCCCTAGGAGTACTGTTCTTTGTATTATGTTGTAACTGTACAAAAACAGACGGCTAAACCGTCTGTTTTTTATATGGAGCAGGTGAAGGGAATCGAACCCTCGACGCAAGCTTGGGAAGCTCGAATTTTACCATTAAACTACACCTGCAGATAAATGTTATGGTGAATAAAATAATTATACTGCGAGTGAGAATAACTAGTCAATTGCAGAAAGGATGTTATTTAATATTAATTATTAATCTACCAAATAAATTAAGAAATTAAGTCAATTATTAACAATCTATTAGCAATGTATTAATGAACATAAATGTTGTTGAAAACTAATTCCAACGCATTTACAATCTGATTATACAAAAGAGTGTTCTTTAGTTTAAGTTATGAACACAGGAGGAACATATGTCACACATGATTGAGCTACATAAGGTGTCTAAATACTATACCAACAAAGACACTGTTAGTACGGGATTATCCAGAGTAGATCTTACCTTTGATATGGGCGAGTTTGTTGCTATTACAGGAGAAAGTGGAAGCGGTAAATCCACTTTGCTCAATGTAATTTCTGGGCTAGACACTTATGAAGAAGGAGAGATGTTTGTTGGTGGACAGGATACTAGCGCCTTCAAAACAGAGGAATATGAGCGATATAGAAAGAATTTTATAGGAAATATTTTTCAAGATTTTAATCTGATTAATAGTTATACCGTATATCAGAATATTGAGCTTTCGATGCTGATGTGCGGTATGAAACGCGGCGATTGCAAAGATCGCGTAAATGAGCTTATTGAACTTGTAGATCTAGGTGAGTATACAAAGACTAAAGCATCTAGACTTTCCGGTGGACAGAAGCAACGAGTAGCGATAGCTCGTGCTCTTGCAAAAGATGCACCTATTATAGTTGCAGATGAACCGACGGGTAATTTGGACACAGTTTCTGCAGCCAAGGTTATTGAAACTTTGCACAAGATTTCTAAAGAAAAGCTGGTAGTAATAGTAACTCATAATTATGAACAAGTTGAGAACTTTATTACCCGAAAGATAACTGTACACGACGGAAAAATAATTGAAGATAAGAAAATCGGAGAACGTCAAGCTTATAATAATTCTGACATTGATAAATTCCGTGAGTCATTGGATAATTGTGATAATAAAGACAATATTATTGAGGAACCGGAACTAATCCTTCCAGGAGTTGAGGATTCTAATGTAGAAATTATAGATTCTGATAACATTACTGCACATGACTGTTCAGAATGCTCTGATGTTGCCGAAAGACTGAGACAGGAAAATATTGATGGTGCTGAGATAGAGCCCGTGCCTATGCGCAGGGGAAGGGCAGTAAGAAATGCAGAAAGAAAAGATTATGAAGAAGTTGTTTGTAGTAAGTCGATGAAAGAAGGAAAGACTGATATAGGAGAAGGTAATAACTCTAACAGACTGTCTAGAAGGCTGAATGATATAGGATCGACTTCAAGATATGATGAGATGGGTCTTGCTAACGAGATTAGACTTGGAACTAGGAATGCTTTTAACCTACCTACTAAGTTTATACTGCTGTTTATAATATATATTTTTGTTGCAACATCAGTGTTGGGTCAGTATGCCACGACAAAAGATGAGCTTCATAGACAGGAAGTTAACGGATTAACCAATCAGTTTTTCAATAACATTAGTGCTGATAGAATTATTGTTAAGAAGAAAGACAATTCTGCATTTACAGATGAAGATTATAACAAGCTTTCTAAAATCAAACATGTTAAAAATATAGTGAAAGAAGATCTCGTGGTGGACACCACGCTTTCAATAAATTCTAATATATTCGTGACAGGACCGCTTAATCCAGGACAGAAAATAAGTGCAAACGAACTTACATATGGAACACTGCCGGAGAAAGATAATGATATAGTTTTAGTTACAGACAAAACTGCACAGGCGTCTGGTGATCTTAAGAGTAATAAAGATGAAATTATAGGAAAAGAATTTGAACTAATCGACGATGCGACCGGTGAGACTTTGCAAATTGGTAAAGTAAGAGTAACCGGAATCATCATTTATGACAACTCAATCAAATCGGGGATTAATCCTTTAACTGGAAATGTTAAGTACTATTGCTCGAATGTGCTTGCAAGTAAGGTTGTAACTAACACACTTAGTCAGAAGTCAAAAGCTGTAATTGACTTCAACGGACAGAAAATACATAAGTCTAATGCAAGGGACTTTATAGCATCAAATTCTAATGTTCCTAAAGGAGAAGCTTATATATATGAAGACCAGAATAAAAATTATAAGGATGAGAAATGGGAAAATAAGCCTCTTGGAATTTCGATATCTAATATATATTATTCGGCAGACATTTCACTTAAAACGACAAAGAGTGTAACTAAAAACAACGCATCCAAACTGCTAGGAATATCCAAGGATGAATATGATAGCAAGGCCGCAAGGGTTTTTATAAATCCGGAGGATGCAGCAGCGCTATATGATAAGGGGAACTACCAGATAAGCGTATTTGCTGACAATGATCTCAACGTAAATGCGATAACCGCGGCAATAGAGAAAAATGCAGTCTACAAGACATTTGCGATGAAGAAAATGAATATGAAGAATCCATCTCCTATAATGTTCATAACTAGATTAACTCAAATTGTATTTACAGGAATTGGATTCGTAGTATTGTTTTTCATAGCATATACAATAATCAGGCTTGTTATGAAATCAAGGAACTCTTACTATGCAACGCTTAGAATTCTCGGCGGTACAAGGAAGAATACTAGTGCAATACTTCGCATAGAGCTACTGATAATGATGGGACTTGCGCTAGCAGTCGATTTTGCAGGTATATATTTGACGTCAAAAGGCATTGTAAATATTAAACCATTAAAATCAGCATTACTGTATCTTGAGATGAAGGATTATGTAATCCTTACTGTGTCATTGATGCTCATGTCGCTACTGATTGCAAACAGGTATTCTCGCAAGATATTTAAAAAGTCGGCAATGAATATTTATAGAGAGGAGGACTAGAAATGATTAAATTACATAATGTAAATAAGTATTTCAATAAACGTAGAGCCAATGAAATACACGTAATTAACAATACCTCTCTAGAACTCCCGGAGAGTGGTATAGTAGCGTTACTCGGGCCATCCGGTTGTGGTAAAACAACTTTGTTAAATGCGATTGGGGGACTGGATAAGGTTAATTCGGGGCAGATTTTTGTTGATGATGCTTGTATATCTAAGATGAGGTCATCAAAGATAGATTCAATTCGTAATGCCAAAATTGGATATATTTTCCAGAATTTCAATCTGCTCGATAGGATGACAGTGTTTGAAAATGTTGCAATTGCATTGCGAATGATTGGTATAAAGGACAAACATGTGATTAAGGAGCGTGTCAACTATTGTCTGAAGTCAGTAGGAATCTACCAGTACAGGAACAAGACAACAGATGCGCTTTCCGGAGGACAAAGGCAACGAGTTGCAATTGCACGAGCCATTGTTAAGAATCCACGCATCATTATAGCCGATGAGCCGACGGGAAACCTCGACAGTGCAAACACAATCGAGGTCATGAATATTATAAAGACAATTTCCAAAGACAGACTGGTTCTTCTCGTTACACATGAGAAGAAGATTGCCGAATTCTATTCTTCCAGAATCATAGATATGAGAGACGGTAAGATAGTGGGGGATCGGGAAAATGATACCGAAAACTATTTGGATTATCAGCTTGAGAACAAAATTTACCTCAAAGATATGCCAAAGCATGATTCATATGGCAATGAGGACGTACAGCTGGATGTGTATAGCGATGGACTATCTGAAGCAGGCATTAAAATAGTCTTAAGAGCAGGTAATTTGTATGTTAACACGGGAGGTAGATATAATGTTGTCGATGAAAACTCTAATATAGAGCTTATTGATGACCATTATTCTGCTATGGATTCCAGTATTTATGAGGAAAATCGTTTTGAGTACGATAAATATCTTCCAAATGGTTATAAGGCAAAATACACATCGTTGTACTCTCCAATCAGAATGTTTACTAATGGGTTTAAGACAATTGCTAGGTTTAATAAGCTCAAGAAATTTCTACTCGTTGGATTTGTATTCGCATCAATATTTACTTTCGTTGCTATAAGTAATGTTTTTGGCGTGCTCGATATCAAGGAAAAAGATTTTCTTACAACGAATAGCAAGTATATTACTGTTAATAATTCAAAAAAAGATCCAATTTTGGTAGAAAAGCTCAGAAATATTGAAGGAGCAAAAGCTGTACTTGCCGGGAATACCCAAGCGACTTTAGTAATGCCTTTTACTGAATATCTGCAGAGTTCAGATTATGTTTTAAAATTTAATGCATCAGTGACACCTATCAGTTCGCTAAAAAAATCTAATCTATATAAAGGTTCTTTGCCGACAGATGATAGAGGTGTTGTTATTGATAAAATGCTGATAGATAAGATGTTCAAGGCTAGAGCTATTCAAGAGGTTGGAATGATAAAGAGTTCCGATTTAATCGGACGAAAGCTCAAGGTCAAAAATCTTGGAGAGTTTACAATCACCGGCATCTCAAACGTTAATTCGCCATCGACTTTCTTTGCTGATAGTAAGTGTCAGGATGTGCTTATGTATAGTGAAAGTGGATCTACACTTGATGCCCCATCTGTAGTGCCATCTGATGAAGCGAGTGGAGGCAATGAACAAGAGGGTGAAAATCCTATTTCAGATTATGGGTATGCTCCCTCTTCTCTCAAAATCAAGAAGGGTAAAGCTCCATCTAATGACTACGAGGTTGTAGTGAGAGATACTCATGAAGAAGAGATGCCTCTTAACAAGGAAATTAGTGCAAAAGTGAATAATCACAAGCTTAAGGTGGTTGGCTACTATACTACTGATTCACAAGATGATGATGCGTATTATACAACGAATCATACTCTCCTGCTCGGATATATATCCAAGCAGAGAAGCGTATCTGTATACTCGCAGAATCCCGATGCCATGGCACAAAAATTGACGGAGGATGGGTATACTGTACAGGTCAATTATGATCGTGATAGGGACAATTATGAAAAGTCTGAGTCTCAAAACTTTAAAAGCACAGTAACTGCAGCCGGATTGCTTATACTCATAGCTCTTATAGAAATGTTCCTAATGCTCAGATCTTCGTTCCTGTCACGAATCAAGGAAATCGGAACAATGAGAGCTATAGGTCTCAAAAAGCGCGATGTATATAGAATGTTTGCAGGTGAGATTATTGTAATCACAGTTCTCACTGCAGTTCCCGGTATAGCAGCAGCCTACTATGTGCTGAGTAATACTACGACTCTGTTCGGCTCGAAATTCCTGCTGGCGCCATGGGTCGCAATGTTGACCTTTGCATTACTTCTAGTATTTAATCTGGTTTCGGGTTTAATACCGGTGGTTCAGACAATGCGTAAGACACCTGCTGCAATACTCGCCCGAGTGGATATTTAAGCAATTATAAACCATATAATCTACACAGGATTTTTAAGGTCATGGGGACGGCTCTACCTTTTGAAAACTACATGATTATGATATAATTTTAAAAACTTCAGTGCATTCGCCAAGTTATGGACGCATCGGTAAGCCACATTGTGGTTCGCGTTTGTGACTTGGCGAACATGCACTAAATTAAGCCGAGGAGGGCAATGATGGCTACCGATAAAGAGCATTCACTAGAAACTACGATGAGAAGTAATTTCATCCACAACATGATAGATGAGGATTTAGCGGAGGGTAAGTACCAAGAGGTGTATACGAGGTTTCCACCGGAACCTAACGGATATCTGCATATTGGACACGCTAAGTCTATTTGCCTGAACTTCGGAACGGCTAAGAAATACGGCGGAAAATGCAACCTCAGATACGATGACACCAATCCTGTAAAGGAGGATATGGAATACGTAAATTCAATTGAGGAGGATGTGCGTTGGCTCGGCTTCGAGTGGGATGAGAAGAGATGGGCTTCTGACTACTTCGACACTATGTATGACGCTGCGGTTCAGCTGATCAAGAAGGGTAAGGCTTATGTCTGCGAACTTACAGCTGAGCAGATGAAGGAGTACAGAGGAACTCTCACTGAACCTGGCAAGGAGAGTCCGTATAGAAATCGAACAGCTCAGGAAAACCTAACTCTATTTGAAGATATGAGAGCTGGGAAGTATGGTGACGGTGAGGCGGTGCTTCGTGCCAAGATTGATATGAGCTCACCTAACATCAATATGCGAGATCCTATTATATATAGAGTTGCACATGCTACTCATCACAATACAGGAGACAAATGGTGTATTTACCCTATGTACGATTTCGCTCATCCGATTGAAGACGCGATTGAAGGAATCTCGCACTCCATCTGTACACTCGAGTTCGAGGATCACAGACCGCTGTACGATTGGGTGCTCAATGAAGTTGGTTTCTGGAATCCGCAGCCAAGACAGATTGAGTTCGCAAGGCTCAACATCACCAACATGCTTATGAGCAAGAGATATCTCAAGAAGCTCGTTGATGAAGGAACTGTTTCTGGCTGGGATGATCCTCGTATGCCTACAATTGCTGGTATTAGAAGACGTGGATATACACCTGAAGCAATCAGAAGCTTCTGCGACGATATAGGAGTTGCAAAGTCCAATTCGACAGTGGATTTTGCACAGCTCGAGACCAGCGTGCGTGATGACCTTCAGTTCAAGGTTGCTGCCCGCAACGTCGTAATGGATCCTATCAAGGTGGTGATTACTAATTATCCTGAAGACCAGATAGAGACTTGTGCAGTTGAAAATAATAGAAATGCTCCTGAGCTCGGAGAGAGGGAAATCCCGTTCGGCCGTGAACTATGGATTGACGGAGAGGATTTCATGGAAGAGCCTGCTAAGAAGTACTTTAGACTTTTCCCTGGCAACGAGGTAAGACTCAAGGGAGGTTATTTCATCACCTGCAATGAGGTTGTTAAGAACGAGGATGGCACCATCAAGGAGCTGCTCTGTACTTACGATCCTGAGACAAAGAGTGGTACTGAGGGTGGAAATCGCAAGGTAAAGGGTACAATTCATTTCGTAGAAGCTTCTACGGCAGTGAAAATTAAGATACGAGAGTATCAGACACTCATGATTGAAAATGAAGATGGCAATCTAGAGCTCAATCCAGATTCGCTACATGAGACCTGGGGCTTTGCTGAGCCATCAGTTTCCGATGTCAAGGCTGGCGAGAGATTCCAATTCTTCCGCAAAGGATATTATATTGCGGATAGCGAGTTAACGACAGATGACGAGAAGGTGTTTAACAGTATCGTAAGCCTCAAGAGCTCCTGGAAGAAATAGAGATTACTGTAAATGGGGTGGTGACCATAGATAGTTTATTTACATCCGTACTTACTTTTGTCGAGAATAATCCTATTTTCGCAAAATACATAACGACGGCATCAAGGTGGATTTTCGTAATTTTGGCAGTTTACATTCTTATGAAGTCCATCATGTCACTGCTCTCAACTAGAGTGACGCCAGAGGTCTGGGGTTATCTGTCTGTTGAGGATGGTGTTACACTTCCAATCACTCATTGGGAGAACATTATCGGAAGATCGTCATCTGTTGACCTACGTATTGAGCTTGATACGATTTCCAATACGCAGGCGCTTTTGATTCGCCGTAAAGACGGAAAATGGATGTTCAAGGATTTGAATTCTAAGAATGGAACTATTATCAATGGGATTCAGCTCATTCCGCGTAAGAAATACATAATAAATCCTGGCGACGAAATCATAATGGGCGGCGCAAAGTGCACGCTCGCTGCGATAAGTGTCGAAGAGGAGAAAAATAATGATGCTATGCGCTCGATGGACAAGAAACCTGTCTCGCCATGGCCACTTATGGTTGCTATCACTGCATTTCAATTTCTGACGATGATACAACTGATAATTGGCATGGGAACGAATCTTACTCCTGGGGCGCTTCTTTCAATTCCGCTACTTTCCGCTACTATGTGGGTTTATGTGATTCTCTTTAGGGCAATGGGCAGCAAGGGGTTCGAGATGGAGATGATAGCCTTCTTCATGTCGACTATTGGGCTAGCGGTCACGACCTCTGCAAATTCTTCACTCACCATGAAACAGTATATCGCGACTCTTGTCGGTATATTTATATTTATATTCATGTGTATTTATATGCGTGACCTCAAGAGGACGGAGAAGATTAAGCCGGTGCTCGCTATTCTTGCTATAGGACTTTTGCTTTTCAATGTGATATTTGGAACGACTAAATTCGGAGCTGCTAACTGGGTTACAGTCGGTGGCATCTCAATTCAGCCTTCTGAAATCGTAAAGCTCGCATTCATATGCATCGGGGCAGCGACGATGGAGAATCTCTTCAACAAGAAAAATCTCTACGGCTTCATGCTGTTCTCCTTATTCTGCCTGGCTTGCCTTGCTAAGATGGGAGACTTCGGAGGTGCGCTTATCTTCTTCGTTACATATCTGGTGATTTCGTTCCTAAGGAGTGGTGATTTTTCGAGACTTATACTCACGATAGGGGCGGCTGGAATCATGGGCATACTTGTGCTCAGGTTTAAGCCATACATATTGAGTAGATTTAATGCTTGGGGGCATGTGTGGGAACCGGATTTTATCAACGGTATGGGATATCAGCAAACTAGAACCATGTCCTATGCATCTGGTGGAGGTCTCCTCGGCCTTGGTGCAGGTAATGGATCCTTAAAGACCGTTGCAGCCTCCAACACAGACCTCGTATTCGGGTTTGTCACTGAAGAATGGGGGCTCATAATATCAATTCTGCTTGTTCTGTGTATCATTACCCTCTCGCTGTTTGCGGTAAATTCAATCGTGGCAGGAAGATCAGCTTTCTATACGATAGCAGCATGCGGTGCTGCGACGATGATGATCTTTCAGACCATGCTAAATATATTTGGAGCAGTAGACCTGTTTCCGCTAACCGGAGTTACCTTCCCGTTCGTCTCTACGGGTGGTACGAGTGCGATGTGTTCATGGGCGATGCTGGCCTACTTTAAGGCTGCGGATATGCGTAAGGATGCAAGCCTTGCGATTAAGAGGAGGCCTTGATGGGAACGAATGCAAAAGGAGGTAGCATATGCGGAAACTAGAGCGTAGAGCGAATATCTGTCTGCTGCTTGCCGCGTCGCTATTCATAGGAATATTGATTTTTACATGGAGGTTCGTAACAAATGGACAAGACTGGGCGAGCTTCTATGGAAATAGGCAGATATATACTAATGGTGAAGTCAACCGCGGCACTATCTATGACAGAAATGGCGTGATGCTGCTTAACTGCACAAAGGATGGACTCGTGTATCCTTCTGATGCTTCACTTAGAAAGGCAACTGTACATGCGGTTGGAGATCCAAAGGGCAATATTGCGACAGGTGCAATCAACGTCTTTAGGCCACAGCTCATAGGGTACGACCTGCTAAACGGGACCTATGATACCACTAAGGACGGAAGCAAAATCAATTTGACCATAGATGCAAAGGCTAATTTAGCTGCGTACAAGGCGCTCGGTAACCGTCAGGGAATGGTTGGGGTATACAACTATAAAACCGGAGAGATAATGGCCATGGTATGCACGCCATCTGTTGATCCTAAAGGGTCACTTCCGACGAATTCCAGTTCATCTGAATATTTCAATACATTCCTATCGGGAAGGCTCACGCCGGGTTCGACATTTAAGACAGTAACCGCTGCGGCGGCAATTGATAATGTCGATGATATAGATGATTTCAGCTTTAACTGTACTGGTGTTACGTATGTAAATGGGTCACCGATAAAGTGCACGGAGCGACATGGACATGTTGACTTCGAGATGGCGCTCGCAAAGTCTTGTAACGGTGCATTTGGAGAAATCACTTGTAAGGTTGGCGCAAGTGCCATGAAGGATTACGTCAAGAAGATTGGGCTGACCAACTCACTCGATATAAACGGAATTAAGACAGCAAAGGGGACATTCGTTTTTCCAAAGGATGACCCAGTTAAACTTAGTTGGGCGGGAATCGGGCAGGCGGAGGATCTCGTAAATCCCGCCTCGATGATGGTCTATATGGGCGCTATTGCAAATGGCGGCAAGGCTATAAATCCTTATATAATAAGTTCATCTAATTTCCTTAAAAAGGTTACCGGTGGTGATTCATTAGGTAATTACCTGAGCAGTGGTACCGCAGGTAAGATGAAGAGCATGATGAAAAATGACGTTAAGGTTACATATGGAGAGAGTAATTTTCGAGGACTCGACATCTATGCAAAGTCTGGAACAGCAGAGACTGGGAGTGGAACCCCTGATGCGTGGTTTGTTGGATTTATAGATGATGCAGATCATCCATATGCTTTCGTAGTATGGGTGAAAAACGGTGGCACTGGCTATAAGGTTGCTGGACCTGTGGCTTATAAAACATTGCTTGCGCTAGTGCAGAACAACTAGGATTACTAATGGTAGCAGATTAGATGATGTATTTTATAGCTCTTATAATGATATTAATAGGCTGGATATTTATATATACAGGGCGACTTTGTTCAGGTAAGGAAAAGGATATTAATAGTCTAGTGCTAGATGGCACAAATGCAATTGAAACTGAAGGCTTCCTAAAGGTGCTCGATATCAGAAGCACTAGATATAGCTTCGAGTGTGACTGCGAGATTTCGTTCAAAAGTGAAAGCGGTAGAAATCTTAGATACAACAAAACATTCTTTGGTTTAGATAGCAAGGCTTCATTTTTAAGAAAGTGTGAGCGGAAAGGTGAGGTACCCATCACTGTAATTTACGACAAACGCTCATCTGCTAGATTTTATATAGAGGAGTTAAACCCGCAAGATATAAATAGTAATGGCAAGAAGGCCTTCTGTCTTCTCGGGAGCATGTTCATCCTACTAGGTCTGTTTATCATAGCGGCTACAATGCATATACTTCCATTTATGTATCTCTGATCGATAAATGAAGAAAGGGAGCTATCACATAGCAGTGATAGCTCCCTCTTTCAGTCTTTTTCAGCAAAGTTAAAGATAATATTTTTCAAAGATCCATCGATATTATACTTCTTAACCCTGGGCAGTTGCAGTCTCAATAGCCTGAGTTTCATCAACTACATACGAACCTTCTCTTCTCTTGAAGAAGCGCAGAACTACATATAGGAGTACGAGCCCTACCGCAAGTGCAACCCATGGAGATTCCATGATGCCAGCGATTACATAGCATACGGCTGATACAGATAGAACGGTCATAGCATAAGGTAGCTGAGTCTCGACGTGGCTAAGGTGCCTAACAGCTGCGCCAGCAGATGACATGATAGTCGTATCTGAGATCGGCGAGCAGTGGTCACCACAAACTCCACCAGCCATGCAGGAAGATATGAGTACAATCATCATATCAGGTCTATTCGCAGTTACTGCAAGTGCTATAGGAATTAGTATTCCAAAAGTTCCCCACGATGTGCCAGAAGCAAAACCAAGAGCACATGATACTAGGAAAAACATCGCAGGTATTACCATAATCAATCCACCAGGAATTTTATCCATCATATTGGCAACGAACTGCGCGAGACCGAGGGAATCAGTCATAGTTTTTAGAGTCCATGCCATCGTAAGAACGAGGATTGGTGAAACCATTGATTTGAATCCCTCTGGAACACATTCCATAAGCTCCGAGAAAGGAACGACTCTTCTAATCATGTAGTAGACAACTGTAATAACAAGTGAAACAACACTTCCGAGCACTAGAGACGTGGATGCATCGCAACCTGCAAATGCAGTTACAAATGATTTTCCGCTCCAGAATCCTCCAGTATATAGCATGCCCGTGATGCAAGAGATGATGAGCACTATTACCGGGAACATCAAATCCATTACTATTCCTTGATGCACTGTCTCGACAGCACTGTCATTCTTCAATGCTGCAGTATCTTGCACTGTAAAGAGGTCGCCGTTTTCTACGGCATTTTTCTCATAAGTTGCCATTTTTCCGTAATCGAAATTCATAGTTATAATCATGAACATCATGGCTATAGTGAGAAGTGCGTAGAAGTTATAAGGAATAGCCTGAATGAATATGCTTAGGCCATTTTTTCCCTCTACAAAACCGCTTACAGCTGCAGCCCAAGATGAAATAGGTGCTAATATGCAGACTGGCGCTGCAGTTGCATCTATCAAATATGCCAGCTTAGCCCTCGATATGTTGTATTTGTCTGTAAGTGGCTTCATAACGCTCCCAACTGTTAAGCAGTTGAAGTAATCGTCAACGAATATGAGAATTCCGAGAGTAACGGTCGAGTACTGTGCGCCGCGGCGAGTTTTAATCCTCTGAGCTGCCCAATTTCCGAAAGCAGCGGAACCACCTGATAGATTCATCATAGCGACGAGCATACCGAGTATAACTAGGAATACTAGGATTCCTACATTACCCGCTGAAGACAGTGATGAAACGAATCCATCTATCATCACATGATTCATGAATTTAGGGAAATTCATTCCAGAATATATAAGTCCACCTGCAAGAATTCCGATGAACAGCGAGCTGTATACTTCTTTTGTTATGAGTGCTAGTCCGATAGCGACGATAGGCGGTAGAACAGCCCATATCGTTGCATACATTGCTGGCTTACTGTCAGTAGCCATTGCCACAATCGGCACAGCCGCTATGAAGAGTGCGGTAAGCCCGAACACGTACATAATTCTGCTTTTGTTAATGCGTATCATTTTAAAACCTCCGTATAAATAAAATAGCCATGAATAACGTCTGAAACGTATCCATGGTTCGTACGTAAGCAATGCAAAATACGCATTAGCTATATACCATTGATAGCGCTCCACATTTTACGATGTGACAGTTCGGCGCATATTATGCACCGGCCCAGAAAATATCATTGGGGTGATATTCCCTTCGGCGGATTTCCCTTTTCCTAGTAGCAGCTTCCCACGCTGTAGCTACCAGGTACTCTTGAGCTCCGCGACCTCTATCGAGTCAGTCTTATTCAAAAGCTACTTTTATACTAATACCAACTTTGGATTAAAGTCAAGAAAAAAATCCAAAATTATTAAAATTCTTTGTGAAAATACACAATGATAGCAGGAAGGATAGATATATAAGTTTTTTGACTTCGTATTTCGTATTATTGTGCACATTTCTATAGTAGACCCCCCTTCGCCAGTTTAAAACACAGCGGTAAGTGATATAATTCAGTTAGAGGATAGCTTCGTGATTTCAGTAATATCAATGCTCTCCTATATTTTTAAATGTTTTAATGTATGTGTGATACATAAGGGGGCAATTGGCATGATACATGTGTAGAGGGGTGTTAATCTGCCAACTTTAAATGACAAAGGTATAGAAATGCATGGGAAGAACTAGAAATATAACAAGAAACTGAGGAGGTGAAGGTTAATGAATAAGGCATTCACAGCAGATGGATTTATAAATTTAATAACAGGTAGAGATAAATCTGAGAGGCTTATAGTAGAAGAGAGCATCATCAAGGATACATGTCTCGAAGGCTTTGATTTGACAAATATTACATTTAAACTCTGCAGCTTTGAGAACTGCAACCTCAGAGGTGCAGACTTCAGTGGGTCCAGCGTATCGGGCACACTCTTCCGAGAGTGCCCGATGCAAGGATGCAGGTTCGTAAGGTCCGATATGACCGAAGCCATCTTCCGCGATATCGACCTCTCGGACAGCGACCTAAGCGGAGCAAATCTGTATGCCGCAGTCCTCGAGGACGCCAATCTCGATGGCATAATCGTAGACGAAAATACCAAATGGTACAGGATGGTGCCTCCGGAGGAAGGTGCATTTATAGCATGGAAATGCTGCTCCGAGCTCAGGGTGGTTCAGCTTCTAGTTCCAAAAGAGGCACGTCGGGTCTCGGCTACGCGGGAAACCTGCAGATGCGACAAGGCCAAGGTGCTATCAATTAAGAGCATAGATGAGACTATCAGCTACGACTGGGCTCAGTCCACAGTCGATCCAAATTTCTATTATGAACGAGGGAAATGGGTAGAGCCAGCTAACGGATTCGAGCCGGATCGGTGGAAGGATTCATCACGAGGCATACACTTTTTTATGGAAAGAGAACAGTGCATCGCATATCAAACTGTTTAATTTGTAAACGGATATTATTCGCTAAATTATTTTCAGCTAAAATGTAAAATTCTTATAAAAATATAATCATAGTCGCATAAATAAAGGCTAAACATACAAAAATTGTAGTATGACCACATATAATTTTGTCAAAAAGCTACAAAATAGCAAAAAAATAGCGAAAAGACATTGTTTGACGAGCAATATATTCATTTGTATAATTCAATTATATTTATGACAAGTTTAATGCGGTTAAACTTAAGGAGGTAAGTAGATGAAAGTAATTATGTCGGGCAACGAAGCTATTGCTCGCGGCGCATATGAAGGTGGCTGCCAGTTTGCTTCGGCTTATCCCGGTACTCCAAGCACCGAGATCCTCGAGAACATGCCTCAGTACAAGGATGATGTGTACTCAGAGTGGGCTCCTAACGAGAAGGTAGCTGCAGAGGCTGCTATCGGTGCATCAATTGCAGGTGTTAGATCGTTCTGCGCTATGAAGCACGTAGGTGTTAACGTTGCAGCAGACCCTATCTTCACAATCGCATATACTGGAGTTACAGGTGGATTTGTTATCGTATCCGCTGACGACCCAGGTCAGCACAGCTCACAGAATGAGCAAGACAACAGAAACTACGCAAAGGCAGCAAGACTGCTCATGCTAGAACCTTCCAACTCTCAGGAGTGTAAGGATTACATGAAGATGGCATTTGGTCTTTCCGAGAGATTCGATGCTCCAGTTCTTTTCCATGTAACAACTAGAGTCTGTCACTCAAAGGGAATCGTAGAACTCGGAGATAGAGAAGAGCACGAGTACGTTCCTTACAAGAAGCAGATTGAAAAGTACGTTTCCGCACCAGCTAATGCTAAGAAGATGAGAGTTAACCTCGAGACTAAGCTAGCTAACATGGAAGCTTATGCAAATGAAACAGAAATCAACCAGCCTGAGTGGCATTCGACTAAGATCGGTGTTGTTACATCTGGTATTTCTTATCAGTATGCTAAGGAAACATTTGGCGAGGATGCTTCATACCTCAAGCTAGGAATGACATTCCCTCTACCTACAGACCTAATCAAGGATTTCTGCAGCAAGGTAGATAAGGTATATGTAATCGAAGAGATGGATCCATATCTACAGGAGTTCCTCGAGATTCACGGAATTGAGTGCATTGGAAATCAGCAGATTCCAAAGTTCGATGAGCTCAACACAGATATCGTTAGAGAGGCGCTCACAGGAGTTAAGCCAGAGTCTTATGAGTCAGACCTACAGTCTGTTGTACGTCCTCCAACGCTATGTGCAGGATGTCCTCACAGAGGCTTCTTCCAGGCAATCAAGAAGAAGAAAGGCCTCATGATCAACGGAGACATCGGTTGCTATACACTCGGAGCAAACGCTCCTCTTAGCGCACTTGATACAGCTATTTGTATGGGAGCGTCCCTATCAATGGCTCACGGTGCTGCACAGGCTTACAAGGTTGCAGGTGCAAAGACTAAGGCAGTAGGTGTACTTGGAGACTCCACATTCTTCCACAGCGGTATCACAAGTTTGATGGATGCTGTATACAACCAGAGTGATAGCATCAGCGTTATCCTCGACAACAGAATCACTGGTATGACTGGTCACCAGGAGAACCCTGGAACAGGATTCACACTCATGGGTAAGCCAGCACCAGAGGTTGATATTCCAGCTCTAGTTAAGGCAGTAGGAATCAAGGAAGAGAACATTTACACAGTAAATCCTCTACACCTTGACGAAGTTGATAAGGTCCTCGACGCTTGCATCGCTAGCGAAGAGCCAACAGTTATCATTACAAGATGGCCATGCGTACTCAAGAAGTTCAGCCAGCAGGATCTTGACGAGTTCAAGGGACTACACCAGACTCAGTGCCACATCATTCAGGACAAGTGCAGAAACTGTAAGGCTTGCGTAAGAACAGGTTGCCCAGCTCTCATGTCTTCAAAGGATGATGTTGTTATCGATGTTAATAGCTGCGTAGGCTGTACAGTCTGCAAGCAGGTATGCCCATTTGATGCTATTGAGGAGGTGCAGAGATAATGAGTGATGTTAAGAATATTCTCCTCGTAGGAGTAGGTGGACAGGGAACAATCCTTGCAAGTAAGATTCTTACGAGCGGCCTAATGGAAGCTGGTTACGATGTTAAGATGAGTGAGATTCACGGTATGTCACAGCGTGGCGGAAGTGTAAGCACTCAGGTAAGATATGGTAAAGAAGTTCTTTCCCCAATCGTAGGAAAGGGTTCTGCAGACGTAATCGTAGCATTTGAGAGAATGGAAGCCTTAAGATGGCTCGAGTACCTCAAGGTAGGCGGTAAGATGGTAGTTAACGACTTCAAAATCAACCCTGCTCCAGTAAACCTAGGCAAGGCAGAGTATCCAGATGATATCATCGAGGATCTAAAGTCAAAGTGCCAGGTAACTGCAGTTAAGGCTGGAGAAATCGCTACAGACCTTGGAAATGCTAAAGCTATGAACGTGGTACTACTCGGAGCGCTCGTTAAGGCAATAGGCTCTCTAGACGATGTAGATTGGGATGCTCAGATTGAGAAGAACGTAAAGCCTAAGTTTGTTGAGCTCAACAAGAAGGCATTCAAGGCAGGATACGACCTATAATGTATCCACAGCTAATCGTGTCGTATATTGATTAGCTGCTTTGATGAATGTTTAATAAGATGATTAAGGAGAGGGGAGACCTTCTCCTTTTTTACTAAATCTGTCAAAAAGCTCATGAATTATGGCGGTAATGGCATATATAACTAATGTAATAAGCTGCCTTTATGCTATAATATAGGAGCTTAAGGAAATAACAAGTCCACGGCAGACATACAAAGTAATTGTTATGTTATTTAAGGAGGTAATGTATGTTAAAGAATTTTGCAGAAATGGCAGAAATGGTTAGAAGTAATCCTGTCAAGAAGAGAATTGTCCTAGCTTGCGCTCACGACGAGCACTCTCTTGAGGCTGTAAATGAGGCAGTTAAGGAAGGCATCGTTGAGGCAGTTCTCGTTGGCAAAGAGGATATGATTAGAGAGATTATTAAAGAACATGGTCTAGCTCTAGAAGATGCAACAATCTACAATGCAGATGACGACGTTGAAATCGCTAAGATTGCTGTAAGACTTATCAACGAAGGCAAGGGCGACTTCCTTATGAAGGGCAAGATGCAGACATCTGATCTTCTCAAGCAGGTTGTAAATAAAGAAACTGGTCTCAACATGGGCAAGGTAATGTCCCACGTAGGACTGTTCGAAGTTCCAAACTACCACAAGCTAGTAGTTCTGACAGACGGAGGAATGCTCCTTCACCCAACACTAGAGCAGAAAGCTCAGATTGTTGAGAATGCAGTTGGAGCTCTTAATAACATGGGGTATGAGAACCCTAAGGTTGCAGCACTTTGTGCAGCTGAAAAGCTCAACGAAAAGGCACCTGAATCAGTAGATGCAGCAGCTCTAAAGGAAATGAACGAGAAGGGTGAAATAAAGGACTGCGTAATAGAGGGACCAATCTCTTACGATATCGCACTAAGCAAGGAAATAGCTGACTTCAAGGGATTCGAGAGCCCAGTAGCAGGTGATGCGGACGTTCTACTCGTTCCAGATATGGCTGCAGGGAACTTCATCGGAAAGTCTTGGGTAATCCAGGGCGGCGGTAGAATGACCGGTCTTGTCGTTGGCGCAAAGGCTCCAATCGTACTCACTTCACGTGGCTCCGGCGCTGACGAGAAGTTCTACTCAATCGTATTCGCAGCTGCAGCATCAAAGTAAGGTTTCTATTAGATGTTCGAACAATTTAAGGACAAGTTAGTATGTGACTATAGCACTCGAAATGGCGGGGTGAGCACGGGGTGTTATGACTCGATGAATCTGAGTCTGACGACAGATGATGCCCTTGCAAATATCCTCGAAAATTACAAGCTATGGTGCGATTCGCTTGGAATTGACACACGGCAGCTCGTCATGCTTCACCAGACGCATAGTAGCGAGGTAATCCGCGTAGATGAAGAGAACTGCGGTGAAGGACTGTATAAACCAAGGCGGCTAGGTGTAGATGGGATGGTGACAAACGCTAAGGGCGTTGCACTAATTACGTCGCATGCAGATTGTGCGCCAATCTATATCTATGATCCTGTTAACGAGGCTATAGGACTTAGTCATGCGGGATGGAGAGGAACAACTCTCGAAATTGCAAGACGTACAGTGGAAAAGATGAAGGAAGAGTTCGATTCAAATCCTGCTGATTTATACGCTGCAATTGGTCCGTGCATTTCAATGAAAAACTTCGAGTGCGGTGAAGATGTAATATCAGCGATTTCGAATATGAGTGTAAAGGATATTCCTGGAGCATATACGTATAATCCAGAAAGAGGCAAGTTCTATGTCTCACTACCGATAGTCAATAAGGCTGTTCTTATGAGTACTGGCATTCCCGAATCACAGATAGAGATTGACGGTAGATGCACGTTTGCCGAGAGAAAAAAGTACTTCTCTCACAGAAGAGATGGACTCAAACGAGGCGGACAGATGGCGGTGCTGATGCTTAAGTAGAATGTCTGATATGTTGGTAACATTGCAAAACCGATTGATGTAAAAACAAATAGAATAGAAGTGCCTTGTGGCACAGAAATAAAAAAGCTTGGGGCATCATCCCCAAGCTTTTGTTTCTGGTTATAGCTACCTCAAGCTTCTCGTCTATATATCAATATATAGATATAGTCCCTCGAGCATATCTAAATGAACGTCACGCTGAATACTGAAAGAGCCATGTAAGATGCTCAATAAGTAAGTGAAGAGAATCCTTCATAATTCAAGGCTTCATTAGATATAGGTTTGAATCAATCAAAATTACTTGATGTTGAGAACCTTCTTCTCGCCTCTTTTTCTGTATTCATGAAGCTCAGCTGTTGCCGTCAGCAGAACATCTGTAGATGAGTTCAGTGCAGTCTCACAAGAGTCCTGAATTACTCCGCAGATAAATCCAACACCAACAACCTGCATTGAAATGTCTGCAGGCAGCCCGAACAGTGAGCATGCCAGTGGAATCAGCAGCAGTGAGCCTCCTGCAACTCCGGAAGCGCCAGCGGCACTAATTGCAGTCAAGAATATCAGCAAGATTGCAGAAGGGATATCAACCTTTACTCCCATCGTATTACAAGCTGCTAATGACATGACTGCGATGGTAACAGCTGCACCAGCCATATTTATGGTTGCTCCTAGTGGAATTGAAATTGGATAAGTGTTCACATCTAGACCGAGGTCTTCGCACAGCTCTAAATTAACTGGAATATTAGCCGCAGAGCTTCGCGTAAAGAATGCCGTTATACCGCTGTTACTTAGGCACTTAAATACAAGTGGATAAGGGTTCTGGTGCGATGCCAAAAATACGATAAGCGGGTTAACAACAAGAGCTATAAACACCATAGTTCCAACGAGGAGTAGAATAAGTGATGCGTATTTTGCAAGTGCTCCTATACCGCTAGTAGAAATAGAGTTAAATACTAGCCCCATTACGCCGATAGGCGCAAACTGGATGATCCAGCGAACACACTTAGTAATCGCATCAGATAAATCTGATAAAAGATCCTTTGTAGAGTCAGATGCCGACCTTAGAGCGACACCGATAATAATCGCCCATGCGAGAACGCCGAGGAAGTTTGTATTAACAATTGCGTTAATCGGGTTGTCGATGGCATTTAGAAGGACCGTCTTAAGTACTGATATGATATTGTCAGGTGCAGCTACCTTTTCAGCAGACTTTGCAAGAATAAGAGTCTGTGGAAATAAGAAGCTGGCAACGACAGCACAGAGTCCTGCGGAAAGTGTACCAACAATATATAGGACAATAACTGTGGACATATTAGTTTTCGTTCCGGATTTATGCTGGGCGATAGCAGCCATTACAAGGATAAATACCATCAGAGGAGCGATTGCTTTGAGTGCCCCAACGAATAAGTCGCCAAATAATGTTAAAAATGCGAGTTGCTTTGGTGCGATAACGGCAAGCGAAATGCCGATAACAAGACCGATGATGATTTGTACAATCAAGCTTAGTTTGTTCCAAGCTCTAAAAATGGATTTCATATAGAACCCCCTCAATTAAATAAAATATTTCGCAACGATATTTATACTATAAATAGCTACGTGGTGCAATTAAAACAATTTTATGACAAATATTTTGTGATAAGAAACAGTCTTGAAATTAGCCAACCTGAAAACGAGTTATGTATAGTTATAAAGGTTCATTGCGGCAAAATAGCGAGTGTGATAAACTTAATAAGTTAGAAACAATTAGGAGGTGCTAGATGAGATTATTAGCTATGATTTCTAGTGCAATAATGGTAGTAGTAGGTACGTTCTGTGTTGCCAATTCAACAGCAGCATTTACATCGGTTGCATTTGTTGTGGGTAGCGCGCTGCTTATCATGGGAATATTAGAACTCGTCGTGTTCAGAAATGTTGGATATGAAGAGAACATGATAACTAAGACTTACGTTGTTCAGGCAGTAATCTCTGCATTTTTAGGAGTAATGTTCTTGTCTGGACAGGTGAGTGAGGATGTAGCTGTAACAGCAATCTTTGCGATGATGCTCATGACCAGCGGACTAGCAGCTGACTTTAGTATAAATATCGATATTAAGACAAACTCTTTAAGTGAGAAAAGAACTTTTATCCTCGGTACAGCCATGACATTGCTCGGCGCCTACATGTTCTTCAACAAGAGTGTGCTAAATTTGCACGTGATGCTGCTTATTGGGATTGCGGCCATTCTTATTGGAATAGACAGATTTAGAATAGGTATGAGCTTAGATTATAACAAGCCTGAATTCTTAAGCAAAAATGAAGAAAAGCTTGAAAGAGCAAAAAGAGAAGAAAAGAGGAATACAAGGATAGCTATTGAGGCTACACGTAGATCTAGAGAGCAGCGCAACAAAATTAAGCAGCTTGAAGAGGAAATCTCAAAAGAAAGGTCAAGACGCGAGAGCATAGCTGGAGCAAGAAGAAATAAGAAATAAGAAACAAGAAATAGGAAGTAAAATTTATAGTGCCAAGTGCCAAGTGCCAAGTGCCAAGTGCCAAGTGCCAAGTGCCAAGTGCCAAGTGTCGGGTGCCGGGTGCTAAGTACCGAGGACTAAGTACCAAGGAGCACTAACGCAACTGACGGGAATTGGCAGTCAAAGATTGATAAAACTATAAAGTCTACGGAAAGAAAACTTTAGAACCGTACATACTGGGAATAATAGAAAAAACAAAGGTGTGGAGAGATTCCGCGCCTTTTTACTTTTTTTACCAAAAAAACCAACGAAGAAAAGACAAAAATACATACATATAGGTAAATGCGTAAATGAGGGCAGTATATATAGGATAAAATGTACAGCACAGATGAAAGCTATAAAAATCAACAGTGCATATATAGGTGAAATGTAGATAAGTTATACATATATATAGATATGAAAATATGAAATAGATAATAATAAAATATGTAGTAATTTAAAGTGCAAAAAGCTATTGACCAATAGTGTTATATTTCCTATAATAACAACACTCGTTGCTTTAATTATGTGACGAGTGAGCGGGTCAGGGCGTGGCAAGCAAGAAATCTAAAAAAAGATGAAAAAAGTGCTTGACGAGTCCAAAATGGTGCGCTATAATGATTAAGCTGTCGCGAGAGAGCGGGCAACAAAAATCGCTCAAACGCAGTCAGCAGAACCATGACAACTTCATAGTGTAGAAACTGGTCAAGAGATCGACACGGTGAAAACCGGAGATCGGATCTCAAGATCGTATAAGAGACAAACGATGTACAATATGTCGTATGTCCCTGTACAATTCAAACACAAACAACAATGATTCGGAAATAACGAGTCGAGACGCGATAAGCGTCATCCATTAACAGGATTTGGACGAATCGAAAGATTCTTCAGATAACATTTATTAAGAGTTTGATCCTGGCTCAGGATGAACGCTGGCGGCGTGCCTAATACATGCAAGTCGAGCGAGATGTTAGCGCATGAACCTTCGGGGGATTATGCTAACGGACAGCGGCGGACGGGTGAGTAACGCGTAGGCAACCTGCCCCTGACAGAGGGATAGCCATTGGAAACGATGATTAAAACCTCATGACACCGTAGAAGCACATGCTTCATCGGTCAAAGATTTATCGGTCAGGGATGGGCCTGCGTCTGATTAACTAGTTGGTGAGGTAACGGCTCACCAAGGTGACGATCAGTAGCCGACCTGAGAGGGTGATCGGCCACATTGGAACTGAGACACGGTCCAAACTTCTACGGAAGGCAGCAGTAGGGAATCTTGCACAATGGGCGAAAGCCTGATGCAGCAACGCCGCGTGAAGGATGAAGGCCTTCGGGTTGTAAACTTCTGTTCTAAGGGAAGAAACAAATGACGGTACCTTAGGAGCAAGCCCCGGCTAACTACGTGCCAGCAGCCGCGGTAATACGTAGGGGGCAAGCGTTATCCGGATTTACTGGGTGTAAAGGGAGCGTAGACGGCGTATAAAGTCTGAAGTGAAATCCCGCAGCTCAACTGCGGAGTTGCTTTGGAAACTTATAAGCTGGAGTGTCGGAGGGGTAAGCGGAATTCCCAGTGTAGCGGTGAAATGCGTAGATATTGGGAGGAACACCGGAGGCGAAGGCGGCTTACTGGAAGATAACTGACGTTGAGGCTCGAAGGCGTGGGTAGCAAACAGGATTAGATACCCTGGTAGTCCACGCAGTAAACGATGAATACTAGGTGTCGGGAGGGAATAACCTTTTCGGTGCCGTCGCAAACGCAATAAGTATTCCACCTGGGGAGTACGTTCGCAAGAATGAAACTCAAAGGAATTGACGGGGACCCGCACAAGCGGTGGAGCATGTGGTTTAA